>Ga0209371_1000081_pt1 | contig 185440 bp, 177 predicted proteins | sample AgamicAtAmrz_FD_187165 | JGI IMG/M metagenome (GOLD analysis project Ga0209371, IMG submission 187165) | Agave microbial communities from Guanajuato, Mexico - At.Am.rz (SPAdes) (version 2) | ecosystem: Host-associated > Plants > Roots > Rhizosphere | place: Guanajato, Mexico | collected... | reverse complement strand
GGCAATAAAAAAGGGAGCCATCAGGCTCCCTCAGTCTCCCCAGACTATGGCTTAGCTGTTGCGGATGTACTCATCCATCTCGGTTTTCAGGTTATCGGATTTAGTACCGAAAATCGCCTGAACGCCGGAACCGGCAACAACCACACCCGCAGCGCCCAGTTTCTTCAGGCCAGCCTGATCCACTTTCGCTACGTCAGCCACGCTGACACGCAGACGCGTGATGCACGCATCGAGGTTGGTGATGTTCTCTTTGCCGCCAAACGCGGAAACCAGAGCCGGAGCCATTTCGCTGGTCGCGCCAGCTTTGCTCTCTTCGGTAGTCTCTTCACGACCCGGGGTCTTCAGATCCAGCGCTTTAATCAGCACACGGAAGACGGTGTAGTAAACCACCGCGTAGCAGATACCGATGATCGGGAACAGCCACAGTTTGCTGCTGTTGCCGCTCAGTACGATGAAGTCGATCAGACCGTGGGAGAACGACGTACCGTCACGCATACCCAGCAGGATACAGATCGGGAAGGCCAGGCCTGCCAGAATCGCATGGATAACGTACAGAATCGGTGCCACGAACATAAAGGAGAACTCGATCGGCTCGGTGATACCGGTCAGGAACGAGGTCAGCGCGGCGGAGATCATGATACCGCCCACTTTCGCGCGGTTTTCCGGTTTCGCAGAGTGCCAGATAGCAATCGCGGCAGCCGGCAGACCGTACATTTTGAACAGGAAGCCACCGGAGAGTTTACCTGCGGTCGGGTCGCCTGCCATGTAGCGCGGGATATCGCCGTGGAACACCTGACCTGCGGCGTTGGTGAATTCACCAATCTGCATCTGGAAAGGTACGTTCCAGATGTGATGCAGACCAAACGGCACCAGGCAGCGCTCGATGAAGCCGTAGATACCGAACGCGACAACCGGGTTCTGGTAAGCAGCCCACTGAGAGAAGGTCTGAATAGCAGTACCGATCGGCGGCCAAATGAAGGAGAGGATCACGCCGGTGAAGATGGCTGCCAGACCAGAGATGATCGGCACAAAGCGTTTACCCGCGAAGAAGCCCAGATACTCAGGCAGCTTGATACGGTAGAAGCGGTTAAACATATACGCTGCGATCGCACCAGAGATGATACCGCCGAGTACACCGGTGTCTGCCAGGTGTTTCGCCGCGATCTCTTCAGCAGGTAAATGCAGAACCAGCGGCGCAACCACCGCCATGGTTTTCACCATAATGCCGTAGGCGACAACGGCGGCAAGCGCGGAAACGCCGTCGTTATTGGTAAAGCCAAGGGCCACACCGATCGCGAAGATCAGCGGCATGTTGGCGAAAACGGAACCGCCCGCTTCGGCCATAACATGGGAAACCACTTCTGGCAGCCAGCTGAAGTTTGCCGAACCGACGCCCAGCAGGATACCTGCGATAGGCAGTACGGATACTGGCAGCATCAGCGATTTACCGACCTTCTGCAGGTTAGCAAATGCATTCTTAAACATAATTGAGAGTGCTCCTGAGTATTAGTGCTTTTTTCTACGCTTTCGCGCATTGGCACGGGGGGAGAACCGCGCCGTGGGAAGGGCATCTAAGTGCCCTTTATTTATTACACAGAGTAAAATAAATCGTTTCAGGTTTGTTTGACCGCTATCACGTTTCAGTCAGCGCCAATAAGAAAAGTCACATTGGCTTACATTTACCGCTCTGTTTAGGTCAAATTGTAACCGTCACCGCCCATTTTATGGCGGTGAACTTTACTCTTATCGGTTATTAATTACGAGTACTAAAATAAGCTGCTTTCAGGCTGAGTGCAGACGAGACGGGGCGATATGGAACAGCCGGGCAAAGTTTTGCGTCGTCTGCTGTGCAAGCTCTTCAATGGAGACGCCCTTCAGCACCGCCATATACTCGGCAACATCGCGCGTCATGGCAGGCTGGTTCTCTTTACCACGGTGCGGCACCGGCGCCAGATAGGGGGAATCCGTCTCCACCAGCAGGCGATCGAGGGGCACATAGCGCGCGGCGTCGCGTAACTGCTCGGCGTTGCGGAACGTAACGATGCCAGAGAAAGAGATATAGAAGCCCATATCCAGCAGCTTGCCCGCCGTTTCACGATCTTCGGTAAAGCAGTGTAGTACGCCACCACAATCCTGCACCTTCTCTTCTTGTAAAATCGCCAGCGTATCGGCGCGCGCGTCACGCGTATGCACAATCACCGGTTTATTCAGCTCGCGCCCAATGCGGATATGGTTGCGGAAGGACTCCTGCTGGCGCGGCTTGGTTTCCGGGGTATAGAAGTAGTCGAGGCCGGTTTCACCCATTGCCACCACACCCTCTTCCGCGGCCAGCTGGCGCAGGGTTTCCACCTCGTACTCTTCATCCTGATTAAGCGGATGTACGCCGCAGGAGAAGACCACATTCTCACGCTCGCCGACTAATTCACGCATTGACCGGTATCCGGGCAGCGTCGTGGCGACCGCGAGGCAGAACTTCACATCGCGCGCGGCGGCCTTCGCCAGCACATCGTCTACACCTTTATGCAGCGTTTCATAGTTAAGGCCATCAAGATGGCAGTGCGAGTCGACTAAAAACATAATGTCTCTCTTATAGATGGGATACAGGTAGCGTCACGCCGGAGTGCAGGTAACGCTCCACATTTAACAGTAAATCGGTCAGCAGCAATTCGCGGTTGACGCCAACGACGCTCATCAGTTGCTCACGGCAGGTGAACAGCGCATGCAAAAGCGCATGCAGCGTATCGCTGCGCCACTGGCGGGCGAAGCCCTGCACCAGCGCCGGAGCATCGACATTGGTGACGAGTGTGGCGCCTTGTTGAAGTTTCAGCGCGTCGAGGATCAGCGAAGCAAGCCACTGCAGGCGCTCCGGGGCATTATCATGATTAAGCGCGGGCAGCATTGCCAGCCAGTCACCGCTGGTCAGCACGGTATTTGCCGCCTCGCACAGTGCCTGGCGCTGCTTCCACTTATCATCCTGCAACAATGCCTGCGCGGCACCGGGCGAGCCGGCCGACAGGCGCAGCGCGGTGAGTATCGCCTCTTGTGACATTGTCACTTCTCGCGAAAGCCACGTGCAGGCGTAATTTTCTGCGGGTGGCGCTAAGTGGTGCATACGACAGCGGCTACGCAGTGTGGGCAGCAGCCGCACGGGCTCACGGCAGGCGAGGAAAAACCATGTCTGCGCGGGCGGCTCTTCGAGCGTTTTGAGCAGCGCGTTGGCAGCCGCGTCGCTGAGCTGCGCGGCATCTGGCAGACAGACGACTTTCGCGCCGCCGAGCCGGGCGTGCTCATACAGCTTTTCGTTCACTTCACGCACTGCATCAATGCCCAGCGTCGACTTCCCTTTCTCCGGCGCAAGCACGTAATAATCGGGGTGCGTACCGGCCTGCATGAGTTCGCAGCCGCGGCAGCGGCCACAGCTTTTATTGCCCTGCGGCGTCTGGCAGAGCAGCAGACGGTTGATGGCGTAGATCAGCGCATCATCGCCCATCCCTTCCAGGGCGTGGATCAGTAACGCGTGGTGCCCGCGCCCGCTCTGATAACTGGCGACCAGTTGTTCAAAGTCCGGCCGTAGCCACGGATACCATTTCATGCGCCCTGCTCCTCCACCCATGCGGTGACGGTGCGGCGAATATCAGCTACAACCTCTTCCAGCGACTGGGTGGCATCAATAGTACGAATAGTCGGATCTTGCACCGCCAGTTCAAGATAGCGGGCGCGGGTGCGGTTGAAGAAATCGAGAGACTCCTGTTCGATACGGTCAAGCTCGCCGCGCGCACGGGCGCGTTTAAGGCCCACTTCCGGTGTCACATCAAGATAGAGGGTTAAATCGGGGCGGAAATCGCCAAGCACCGCATCACGCAGCGTGGTGAGCAGAGTTTTATCAATACCGCGCCCGCCGCCCTGATACGCCTGGGTGGAGAGATCGTGGCGATCGCCAATTACCCAGCTGCCGCTTGCCAGCGCAGGTTTGATAACCGTCTCTACTAACTGAACGCGGGCGGCGTAAAACATCAGCACTTCGGCTTTATCGGTGATCGTTTCGTCACCGACGGATCGGATATCCAGCACCAGGCTGCGCAGTTTTTCTGCCAGCAGCGTGCCGCCCGGCTCGCGGGTGAATACCATGTCGCGGACGCCGAGCGTCTTCAGCGTGTCGACAATGACATCCCGCGCGGTGGTTTTACCCGCGCCTTCCAGCCCTTCAATGACGATGTATTTACTGCCCATTTTTTTCCTTAAGTACTTTCAGGTACTCCTGCACCGATCGGTTATGACTGGCGAGATTGGTGTTAAACGTATGCCCGCCTTTGCCGTCGGCGACAAAATAGAGATAAGGCGTTTTAGCCGGATGCGCCGCGGCTTTCAGCGAGGCCTCACCCGGCGTAGCAATCGGTCCTGGCGGCAGGCCGTTAATCACATAGGTATTGTAATCGGTGGGTGCCTCCAGATCGGCGCGCGACAGCTTACCACTATATCGCGCCCCCATCCCGTAGATTACCGTCGGATCGGTTTGCAGACGCATCCCGATGCGCAGCCGGTTAATAAACACCGAGGCAACGCGATCGCGCTCGCCTGCGACAGCGGTCTCTTTCTCAATAATCGAGGCCATGGTCACCAGCTGATTTTCATCTTTATAGGGCAGACCGTCGACACGCCCTTCCCAGGCACGGGCAACCGCCTGCACCATTTTTTGATGCGCGCGTTTCAGCAGCGCAACATCGGTGGTATTGGCGGTGTACATCCACGTATCAGGCCAGAACCACCCTTCGACCCACTCCGGATGCGCCATTTTTATCGCCTGCGCCACGGTCGCGTAGTCATCATCCTTCAGTGTGTGTTTGATGTATGGCGCGTCGCGCAGCTGTTTCAGGTAGTCGCTCAGCCGCATCCCCTCGACAAAACGCAGCGGGAACTGTGCCTCTTTGCCGCTCTCCAGAAGCTGCATCATCTCACGCACGGTCATATCGGGCGTGAAGCGGTAGGTGCCGGCTTTAAAATGGGAAAGATCGGGCTCGAGGCGCAGTAACCACTGGAATACGCGCGGGCGATTGATCACCTTTTCGCGATAGAGCAGCTCGCCAAGCGTTGTGCGCCCGGTACCTGCCGGTAAAGTGAAGATGGTTTCGTCTTTGATCAATATTTTGCTGTCGGCCAGCTGCCGCACTTTCCAGGCACCGGCACCTGCGGCAACAACCAGTACCGCGAGCAGAATGAGTACAACGCCAAAGAGTTTTTTCATAATGGATTTATGCGCTCACAAAGAGGGGCTAAAAATTGGTACAGATTGCGCGCCTGCCACTGCCTGCCCGCCCACTGGCGAACCGGCACAACCGGCATCAGCGCGTTACAAATAATGGCTTCGTCTGCCCGTGCCAGCGCATCAGGCCCGGCATTCACTTCGACAACGTCAAATGCAGAAGATGCCAGCTGGCGCAGGCAATATTGTCGCATTATGCCATCAACACCCGCCTGATCGAGCCTGGGCGTGAATACCGTTTTACCCAGTCGCCAGAAGATATTTCCCGCACTGCACTCGGTGATCCAGCCGTCGCTGTCGAGCACCAGCGCATCATCGGCGTCGGTTTGTTCAAGACCGAGGCGAATAAGCACCTGCTCCAGCCGGTTAAGGTGCTTGATACCGGCAAGTGCTGGATTGCGCCCCAGACGGATCTCACTGAGGGCAAGAGAGACCCCCTCCTGCTGCCAGCGCGCATAGTGCGCAGGCCTCGGAGCAAAGGAGACGATGCGCGTCGGCGCAGAACAGTTGGCCGGGCTGTAGCCCCGCCCGCCCACACCGCGCGTGATCACTGCTTTGATAACGCCTTCATCGTGTTCTCTCGCCAGCATGGCCATCTCATGCGCAAGCGCAGACCAGTCGGTAAAAGGGATCGCCAAACGCTCGCATCCCTGCCGCAGACGCTGCTGGTGAGCATCGGCAAACTGGATCTGCCCGTTGATAATCCGCGCCGTGGTAAAACAGCCGTCGCCAAACTGTGTCGCACGGTCACTGGCCGCAAGCGAGGACTGCTCTGTGCCATTAATCAAGAACATAGCGACTCCTTGTATGCATGGGGTGACAGTTTGGCAGGATGAAAAGCCGAGGACAAGGGGGATATATCAGAATAGAAAAGGCCCGCAAGCGGGCCTTTATACGGCAGGTTGATCACACTTTTTTGAAGATCAGCGAGCCGTTGGTACCACCGAAGCCGAAGGAGTTACACAGGGTGTACTCCAGACCGCTGACCTGACGCGCCTCGTGCGGCACAAAATCGAGGTCACAACCTTCATCCGGATTATCCAGGTTGATGGTTGGCGGTACAGCCTGATCGCGCAGTGCAAGGATGGAGTAGATAGATTCTACTGCACCCGCCGCACCGAGCAGGTGGCCGGTCATCGATTTCGTCGAGCTGACCATTACGTTGTAAGCCGCATCACCGAATACCGATTTCACTGCCTGCGCTTCGGCTTTATCGCCAGCAGGAGTGGAGGTGCCGTGTGCGTTCACGTAGCCAATCTGAGACGGCTCAACGCCCGCGTCGCGAAGCGCATGGATCATCGCTTTCGCCGCACCCGCGCCGTTTTCCGGCGGAGAAGTCATGTGGTAAGCATCGCTGCTCATGCCAAAACCGATAATTTCAGCATAGATTTTCGCACCGCGCTTCTTCGCGTGTTCGTACTCTTCCAGCATGATGATGCCTGCACCATCGCCGAGGACAAAACCATCACGGTCTTTATCCCACGGGCGGCTTGCGGCCTGTGGATTGTCGTTACGCGTGGAGAGCGCGCGCGCTGCGCCAAAACCACCGACGCCAAGCGGCGTACTCGCTTTTTCCGCACCACCTGCCAGCATCGCATCGGCATCGCCATAAGCAATGATACGCGCCGCGTGACCAATGTTGTGCACGCCTGAAGTACAGGCAGTGGCGATTGAAATGCTGGGGCCTTGCAGACCAAACATAATGGTCAAATGGCCAGCCACCATATTCACAATGGTCGATGGAACGAAGAACGGGCTGATTTTACGCGGCCCACCCTTGACGAGGGAGCTGTGGTTTTCTTCGATCAGGCCGAGGCCACCAATGCCAGAACCAATCGCCGCGCCAATACGCGAGGCGTTCTCTTCTGTTACTTCCAGGCCGGAATCCTGCATGGCCTGAATACCAGCGACAATTCCATATTGAATGAAGTCGTCCATTTTGCGCTGTTCTTTGCGCGAAATGTACTCTTCACAATTAAAATCCTTTACTAAGCCAGCAAATTTGGTTGCATAGGCGCTAGTATCGAAATGGTCGATCAGGCTGATGCCACTCTGACCGGCAAGGAGAGCTTTCCAGGTAGACTCTACGGTATTGCCGACAGGAGACAACATGCCAAGTCCGGTCACAACTACACGACGCTTAGACACGTTTGTCCTCCAGGGAGGGATAAAAAAAAGAGATTCGTGGGATTGCTTAGATAAAACTCAGGCGGTCGAATGACCGCCTGGAGATGTTCACTTACGCCTGGTGGCCGTTGATATAATCAATGGCAGCCTGAACGGTGGTGATTTTCTCAGCTTCTTCGTCCGGAATCTCAGTATCAAACTCTTCTTCCAGAGCCATTACCAGCTCAACGGTGTCAAGAGAATCAGCGCCCAGGTCCTCAACGAAGGAAGCATTGTTGGTAACTTCTTCCTGCTTAACGCCCAGCTGTTCGCCGATAATTTTCTTAACGCGTTCTTCGATAGTGCTCATACTCTTAAATTTCCTATCAAAACTCGCTTTCGCGATGGTTTTCGTAGTGTATAAAATGTTGAAAAATTTGCAACTAAATCCCGGCAGTTCGTACCACGATTTTACGCTATTTTGAGGCTTTTCACCCCAATAACGCAAATAAATTTCATCGTGGTTAAACCATATACATTCCGCCGTTGACGTGCAGGGTTTCACCAGTGATGTAACCCGCCTCGTCAGAGGCTAAAAATGCAACCGCGCTGGCGATTTCCTGCGCACCGCCGAGACGGCCTGCAGGCACTTGCGCCAGAATACCCGCACGCTGATCGTCAGATAGCGCACGCGTCATGTCCGTTTCAATAAAACCCGGAGCAACAACGTTTACCGTAATACCGCGGGACGCAACTTCACGCGCCAGCGATTTACTAAAACCGATAAGACCCGCTTTCGCCGCAGCGTAGTTGGCCTGACCGGCATTTCCCATGGTACCAACCACAGAACCGATAGTGATAATACGCCCATGACGCTTTTTCATCATAGCTCGCATTACCGCTTTTGACAGACGGAAAACAGATGAAAGATTGGTCTCGATAATATCGTTCCACTCATCATCTTTCATGCGCATCAGCAGATTGTCGCGGGTGATACCGGCGTTATTCACCAGAATATCGACCTCGCCAAACTCAGCGCGAATGTTTTCCAGCACAGATTCGATAGATGCAGGGTCGGTCACATTTAACTGCAGACCTTTACCGTTCGCACCCAGATAATCGCTGATGGCCTGCGCGCCGCTTTCGCTGGTCGCAGTACCAATCACCTTCGCGCCACGGGCGACGAGGGTTTCGGCGATTGCGCGGCCAATACCGCGGCTTGCACCGGTAACCAGCGCGATTTTTCCTTCAAAACTCATGGTCTTCCTCTTTTATTGCGCAAGTGCCTCTGACATCGCCGCCGGCTCATTCAACGCCGAGGCTGTCAGGGTGTCAACAATACGTTTAGTCAGGCCGGTGAGGACTTTACCCGGGCCCACTTCATACAGGTGCTCAACGCCCTGCGCCGCCATAAACTCAACGCTTTTCGTCCACTGAACCGGGCTGTAGAGCTGGCGTACCAGTGCATCGCGAATCGCTTCCGGCGTGGTTTCACACGCCACGTCGACGTTATTCACAACCGGGATCTGCGGCGCATTAAAGGTAATGTTGCTGAGCTCAGCAGCCAGTTTTTCCGCCGCAGGCTTCATCAACGCGCAGTGGGAAGGCACGCTCACCGGCAGCGGCAGCGCACGTTTTGCGCCAGCAGCTTTACAGGCAGCACCTGCACGCTCGACGGCTTCTTTATGGCCCGCAATCACCACCTGACCCGGCGAGTTATAGTTGACCGGTGAGACAACCTGCCCTTCGGCAGAGGCTGCACACGCTTCTGCAATTGCCGCGTCATCAAGGCCGATAATCGCGGACATCGCACCGGTACCTGCCGGAACAGCATCCTGCATAAACTGACCGCGCAGTTCGACCAGACGAACTGCATCAGTAAAGGCGATTACGCCCGCACAGACCAGCGCAGAGTATTCGCCAAGGCTGTGACCTGCCATCAGCGCAGGCGCTTTACCGCCCTGCTGCTGCCATACGCGCCACAGCGCAACGGACGCCGTCAGCAGCGCTGGCTGGGTCTGCCAGGTTTTGTTCAGCTCTTCGGCCGGGCCTTGCTGCACCAGCGCCCAGAGATCGTAGCCCAGCACCGCTGAAGCTTCCTGGAAAGTCTCTTCGATAACCGGCCAGGTTGCAGCCATGTCGGCCAGCATGCCGACAGCCTGGGAACCCTGCCCCGGAAACACAAATGCGAATTGCGTCATTTTTTTAGTCCTTATACTCAGAAACGTACCAGCGCTGAGCCCCAGGTGAACCCGCCGCCAAAGGCTTCAAGCAGGATCAGCTGACCAGCTTTAATGCGCCCGTCGCGCACCGCTTCATCCAGTGCACAAGGCACGGAGGCGGCAGAGGTATTGCCATGACGATCCAGTGTTACCACTACATTATCCATCGACATGCCGAGTTTTTTCGCCGTCGCGCTAATAATGCGCAGGTTCGCCTGATGCGGCACCAGCCAGTCCAGCTCGCTGCGCTCAAGGTTGTTGGCAGCCAGCGTTTCGTCAACAATGTGCGCCAGTTCGGTGACGGCAACTTTAAAGACTTCGTTACCCGCCATCGTTAAATAGGTCGGATTTTCCGGATTTACGCGATCGAGATTCGGCAGCGTCAACAGTTCGCCATAGCTCCCGTCAGCATGCATATGCGTGGAGATAATCCCCGGCTCTTCGGAAGCGCCCAGTACGGCAGCACCCGCGGCGTCACCAAAGAGGATAATCGTGCCGCGATCTTCCGGATCGAGCGTGCGCGCCAGCGCATCGGAGCCGATAACCAGTGCATGCTTTACCGCACCGGATTTAATGTACTGATCGGCAATGCTCAGGGCATAGGTAAAGCCTGCGCAGGCAGCAGCAACGTCAAACGCCGGGCAGCCTTTAATCCCCAGCATGTTCTGGATCTGACAGGCAGCACTCGGGAAAGCGTGGGTCGCTGAGGTGGTTGCGACAATGATTAAGCCAATCTGATCGTTATCGATGCCGGCCATCTCAAGCGCGCGTTTAGCGGCTTCAAAGCCCATAGTCGATACAGTCTCGTTTGCCGCAGCAATACGACGCTCGCGGATACCCGTGCGCGTGACAATCCACTCGTCGGAGGTATCGACCATTTTTTCTAAATCGGCGTTTGTTCGAACCTGTTCTGGCAGATAGCTGCCGGTACCAATAATCTTTGTATACATGTGCGCTCAGTCACTCTTGGATAATATACATACGTTCTTGCTTTCGTCGCCCAGTGCAGACGAAGCCGACGCGATGTACACAGATTCCAGGCGAGCGGCAATCCGCTGTGGGACTTGCCGCTGCACCGCCTGCACTGCCTGCTCAATCGCGACGCAAAACGCGCGCTGATTGGCTGCGCCGTGACTTTTAATCACTGTGCCGCGCAATCCTAACAGACAGGCACCATTATACTGGTCGGGGTTGAGGTGGCTGAATCGACTTATCAGACTTTTTTGTAACCAACGTTTGAGTAAGATGAGCCACCACGCCCTTTTTTTCCCCTCGCCCTGCGATTTCAGCAGCGAAAGAAACATTCTGACAACCCCTTCCATGGTCTTTAACGTGACGTTTCCGGTGAAGCCGTCACACACCAGCACATCCGTTTTGCCGGTTAATAATTCGTTCGCTTCCAGGTAACCAATGTAGTTGATGGAAGAGGCTTCGCGTAACAACGCGGCGGCTTCGCGGATACTGTCATGCCCTTTGCTCTCTTCTTCACCGATATTGAGCAGGGCAACCCGCGGATTGGCGATCTCTAGGATCTCCTCCGCCATCACGGCTCCCATTACGGCGAATTGAGCCAGCATCGTGCTGTCGCAATCGACATTGGCACCCAAATCGAGCACCACGGTCCTGCCCTTTTGCTGATGCGGCAATACCGTCACCAGCGCCGGGCGCTCAATGCCATCGATGGGTTTGAGCAATAATTTCGCCAGCCCCATTAGCGCACCGGTGTTGCCTGCGCTGACGCAGGCCTGAGCGCGCCCCTCTTTCACCAGCTCCAGCGCGATACGCATTGATGTACCGCGGCTATTTCGGATCGCCTGCGCCGCGCGCGCATCACTGGCAATAACTGACTGTGCGGGAACAACAAGCAGGCGAGAGCGCTGCTCGAAATCAGCTTTGGCAAGTAATGGCGTGATTGCGTCGGGATCGCCGACTAACAGGAGAGTGAGTTGCGAATTAGAATTCAGTGCCTGCAAAGCTGCAGGCACTGTCACGGAGGGGCCAAAATCGCCCCCCATGACATCTAACGCCAGGGTTAGACGTGTCAAGGTATCGTCAGAGCCTGGTTCGGTTTATCCCCGCCTGAGCGGGGAAAGCCTCACTAAGCTTCATCACGCTTGCGCGTGATTACTTAGTGATAACCTTGCGACCGCGGTAGAAACCGTCAGCGGTCATGTGGTGACGCAGGTGGGTTTCACCAGAAGTTTTGTCTACAGACAGGCTGGTGACTGCGGTCAGCGCGTCATGGGAACGACGCATGCCACGTTTGGAACGGGTTGGTTTATTCTGTTGTACGGCCATGGACCTTACTCCTCAATTACTTACGCTTTAAGCTGGCTAATACGGCAAATGGATTTGGTTTTTGCGCTTCATCAGGCAATTCGCCAAAGACCATGTCCGCTTCGGACACTTCACAGTGTTCAGAATCATGCACCGGAACTACAGGCAAGGAGAGAATAATTTCATCCTCAACCAGCGCCAGCAGATCGATTTCGCCGAATTCGTTAACCTCAATCGGTTCATACGCTTCCGGCAGTGCTTCAGCCTGCTCGTCTGAACGCACAGGACTAAAACAATACGTTGTGTAGACCTGATGGGTGAACGGTTTCCCGCAGCGCTGGCATTCGAGCGATACCGTTACCTTCGCATCGCCGGTCAGGACCGCCAGACGCTGGTTATCGATAGCGAACGACATGGAGCACTCCACATCACTGTCTACGCTGACAACAGATTCGGCGACACGCTCCGCCTGTTCGGGGGTATAGATACCCTCGTAATCGAGGCGTTTTTGAGCCGTACGAACCGGATCAAGAGTCAGGGGTAATTTTACCTTTTGCATAGGGCGCGCATATTAACTTTGTAACGTCATATAGTCAAAGAAAAAGGCAGCCTACGGTTGCCTTTTGCCAATAATTCGCACACATTGCGGCCTACAGTTTAAAATGCCTCTCATTGTTAAGCCATATTTGGTGAAAAAAATATGTCGCAAATTATTCTCGCATCGACCTCCCCATACCGCCGCGCGCTTCTGGAAAAGCTTGGCTTAGCGTTTGAATGCGCCGCGCCGCAGGCTGACGAGACCCCGCATGCAGGCGAAGCACCGCGTCATCTGGTGCTGCGTCTGGCGCAAGAAAAAGCGCAATCGCTGGCGGAAAAATATCCTCAGCATCTGATTATTGGTTCCGATCAGGTGTGCGTATTGGACGGTGAAATAACCGGCAAGCCGCATACGGAAGAAAATGCCCGCCAGCAATTGATGAAAGCCCGCGGAAATATTGTCACATTTTATACTGGCCTGGCGCTATATAACTCGGCCACCGGTCATTTGCAGACTGAATGTGAGCCTTTCGACGTCCATTTCCGTCATTTAAGCGAGCAGGAAATCGAAGACTATATCCGTAAAGAGCATCCGCTGAACTGCGCAGGTAGTTTCAAAAGCGAAGGGTTAGGCATTGCGCTGTTTGAGCGTCTTGAAGGCCGGGATCCCAACACGCTGGTCGGTTTGCCGCTGATCGCGCTGTGCCAGATGCTACGTCGTGAACAGTGTAACCCCTTGTTAAACTAATGCTTTAGCGATCACAGTTTCTTTTTTGAGCAAAAGCTACATTCACCTCCATTATTAAAACACCGTTTTAATTTAAGGAGAGGTGATGAAGATATTCAATAAAATGGCGCTGCTGTTGACGCTTTTCGGCGCCGCGAATGCCATTGCGCAGGCACCGTGGCAAACGCAGGGAGTGGTCGAAGGTAACCTCCCCGCTTCATGGCAAACGCTGAAAGCAGAGATGCATTACCCCCATTCCTGGCTCTCCGGCCACTATAAAGATTTTACTCAGTGGCAAACCCTTAGCCGCCAGCTGTTCCGCGCAGCATTGCTTACCCCGACCTCGACGAAACCTTTCGCGCCAGAAATTCTCAGCAAAGAAGATCGTGGCAGTTACACTGCAGAAAAACTGGCACTTAATATCACCGACGATAATCGTATTGCGGCGCTGCTGCTAATGCCGAAATCCCCGGGACCTCACCCCGCAGTAGTGCTGTTACACGATCACGGTTCGAAATTTGATATCGGTAAAGAGAAGCTGATCCGTCCCTGGGGCGATGCAGGAAAGCTCGCCAGCGCGCAAGCCTGGGCTGACAAATTTTTCAGCGGGAAATTTATCGGTGATGAGTTGGCCAGCCGTGGCTATGCCGTCATCGCCATTGACAGCCCGGGTTGGGGCGATCGCGGGCCAATGGTCTACGAGCAGCAGCAGGCGCTGGCCAGTAACTATTTCAACCTTGGCCGTTCTCTGGCAGGCGAAATGGCTTATGAAGATATGCGCACGGTAGACTTTATCGCCTCATATGCCGGAGTGGACAGTCAACGTGTGGGCGTGCTGGGTTTCTCGATGGGCGGTTTTCGCGCCTGGCAACTGGCAGCACTGAGCGACAAAGTGGCGGCGACCGCCGTGATCTCATGGTTTGGTACGTATAACGGCCTGATGCAACCAGGCAATAATGTGCTGCGCGGCCAGTCTGCCTTTTATATGCTCCACCCGGGAATGCCTGCGCAGATGGATATTCCGGACATTGCCAGTATCGCTGCGCCTAAACCGATGCTGATATTCAGCGGCGGCCAGGACAAACTGTTCCCGCAGGAAGCGGTAAAGGAGGCCTTTGCCAAAGTGCACCGCGTCTGGAAATCGCAGCACGCCGACGACAAACTCGTCACCCGAACCTGGCCACAACTGGGGCATGTTTTTTACCGTGAACAGCAGGATGAAGTCTTTCCGTGGCTGGATAAGTGGCTGAAGCCCTGACCTGTTGCTTCCCCCTCGTACCGGAGGGGGAAACGCTTATTTGCCGCTGCGCAGCACCTGCAAACAGTGTTTTAGTTCATCATCGAGCGGCGCTTCAATACGCAATGTCTCACCGCTATTTGGATGGGTAAATTTCAGCGCTGCCGCATGCAAAAACAGACGAGACAAACCGGTTGCTGCCAGTTGCTTGTCAAATTCACGATCGCCATACCGGTCGTCAAAAGCAATCGGATGACCCGCATGCTGCGTATGTACGCGGATTTGGTGCGTACGACCGGTTACCGGGCTACAACGTACCAGCGTCGCAAACTCGTAACGTTCTTCCACTTTAAACCGGGTTTCCGACGGTTTGCCTTCGCTGTTGACGCGCACAATGCGTTCGCCGCTTTGCAGAATATTTTTCAGCAACGGTGCCTGCACCGCTTTTACGTGTGACTGCCATTGCCCGCGCACCAGCGCGAGATAATCTTTCTGCATCTCTTTGCCGCGCAGTTGCTCATGTAGCGAACGCAGCGCCGAACGTTTTTTGGCCACCAGCAGAACGCCGGAAGTATCACGATCGAGACGGTGAACGAGTTCGAGGAACCGGGCTTCCGGACGCAGCGCGCGCAGACCTTCAATCACGCCAAAACTCAGGCCGCTGCCGCCGTGTACCGCTGTACCGGACGGCTTGTTGAGGACGAGAATATGATCGTCTTCATATAAAATAACGTCGCTTAACGCCGCAACTTTCTGCAAATGCGGTGAAACCGCCTCTTCTTCGCGTTCAGCAACGCGCACCGGCGGGATGCGCACTTCGTCGCCCGCTTCCAGTTTATATTCCGGTTTGATGCGTTTTTTATTCACCCGCACTTCGCCTTTACGCAGAATGCGGTAGATCATGCTTTTCGGCACACCTTTTAATTGGGTGCGTAAAAAGTTATCGATGCGTTGCCCCGCTTCGTCAGCGGAAATAGCAACAAATTTTACGGATGGTGTCTCAGTTTTCATGGGAGGCGATTCTAAATAGCCATGATGATTAGCGCCACTCATTTTTCTATGCTTATATTTACATTCGCACCTGGATACTGGCGTTAGATTCTTCTGATTCGGTGGTTATTAAACCAATCTCCGTACAGAGGTGAAAAAACTGTGAGTAACCGGGTGATAAATGGTAAAAGTCAGCTTGCTATAAGAGGGTTCGCAGGGAATAATGTTGCGGTTTTCCGTGTTGAATCTTGTTGAAACAAGCAAAATAAGCGGAATGACCAGTTTTGCCTGTCCGATCATACACGCAGCAATGGCGTAAGACGTATTGAACTTTCAGGCAGTTAGCGGGCTGCGGGTTGCAGTCCTTACCGGTAGATGGAATCTTCTCTGGAGAGTTTTTCCCAGGCTGTTCCCCTGATAATTGCGCTGTATTTTCCACAGGAAATACAGGCAACCGACACACTGCGCCTCTTAAGCGAGCGACAACCGTGAGGTTGGCGACGTGAATAGTCTCGAGGCCATCGGTTCTCCCCGGAAAGGCGTTATCTTGCCCGCAGCTTAGTCGTCAATGTAAGAATAATGAGTAAGTTACGATGAAAAGAATGTTAATCAACGCAACTCAGCAAGAAGAGTTGCGTGTCGCCCTTGTGGATGGGCAGCGCCTGTACGATCTGGATATCGAAAGTCCGGGGCACGAACAGAAAAAAGCGAACATCTATAAAGGTAAAATCACCCGCATTGAGCCGAGTCTTGAAGCCGCCTTCGTTGATTACGGTGCTGAACGACACGGTTTTCTCCCCCTCAAAGAAATCGCGCGCGAATATTTCCCCGCCAATTACAACGCTCATGGCCGTCCTAATATCAAAGATGTGCTGCGTGAAGGCCAGGAAGTCATCGTCCAGATTGATAAAGAAGAGCGTGGCAATAAAGGCGCTGCGCTGACCACGTTTATTAGCCTTGCGGGCAGTTATCTGGTGTTAATGCCGAATAACCCGCGCGCTGGCGGCATCTCTCGCCGCATTGAAGGCGACGATCGTACTGAATTAAAGGAAGCCCTCTCCAGCCTCGAATTGCCGGATGGCATGGGGCTGATTGTACGCACAGCCGGTGTGGGTAAATCCGCCGAAGCGCTGCAATGGGATCTGAGTTTCCGCCTGAAACACTGGGAAGCTATCCAGAAAGCCGCTGAAAGCCGTCCAGCGCCGTTCCTGATCCATCAGGAAAGTAACGTCATCGTTCGTGCTTTCCGTGACTACCTGCGCCAGGACATTGGCGAAATCCTCATCGACAACCCGAAAGTGCTTGAGCTGGCCCGCCAGCATATCTCCGCACTGGGTCGTCCGGATTTCAGCAGCAAAATCAAACTGTACACCGGTGAAATCCCGCTGTTCAGCCACTACCAGATTGAGTCGCAGATTGAATCTGCCTTCCAGCGTGAAGTGCGTCTGCCGTCCGGCGGCTCCATTGTTATCGATTCCACGGAAGCACTGACGGCTATCGATATCAACTCCGCACGCGCAACCCGCGGTGGCGATATCGAAGAAACCGCCTTCAACACCAACCTGGAAGCAGCCGATGAGATCGCCCGCCAACTGCGCCTGCGCGATCTCGGCGGTCTGATTGTCATTGACTTCATCGATATGACGCCGGTTCGCCATCAGCGCGCTGTTGAGAACCGTCTGCGCGAAGCCGTACGTCAGGACCGCGCCCGTATTCAGATCAGCCATATTTCCCGCTTTGGCCTGCTGGAGATGTCTCGTCAGCGCCTGAGCCCATCGCTGGGCGAATCCAGCCACCACGTCTGCCCACGCTGTAGCGGCACCGGTACCATTCGTGATAACGAATCGCTGTCGCTGTCGATTCTGCGCCTGATCGAAGAAGAAGCGCTGAAAGAGAACACCCAGGAAGTGCACGCGATTGTGCCGGTCCAGGTCGCCTCTTATCTGCTGAACGAAAAACGTGCTGCGGTCAGCGCTATCGAAGCCCGCCAGGGCGGCGTACGTTGCGTGATCGTGCCGAACGACCAGATGGAAACGCCGCACTACTCCGTACTGCGTGTGCGTAAAGGCGAAGAGACGCCGACCCTGAGCTACCTGCTGCCGAAGCTGCACGAAGAAGCAATGGCGCTGCCGTCGGAAGAAGAGTATGCCGAGCGTAAACTGCCTGAGCAGCCTGCGCTGGCGACGTTCGTCATGCCAGATGTTCCGCCTGTGCCGCAAGCGCCTGCTGCGGCTGCTGCACCAGTTGCCAAAGCCGAACCTGCCGCTGTACAACCCACCACTCCGGGGCTGTTCAGTCGTTTCTTCTCGGCACTGAAAGGTCTGTTTGCGGGTGAAGAAACCCCGGCAGCCGTCGAAGCCCAGGAAGAGAAAAAGCCAGCGAAACAAGATCGCCAACAGGATCGTCGCAAACCGCGCCAGAACAATCGTCGCGATCGTAGCGAACGCCGTGATGGCCGCGCTGAAGGTAGCGAGGCGCGCGAAGGTCGTGAGAATCGCGAAAACCGCGAAAGTCGTGAAGAGAACCGCCGTAATCGCCGCGAGAAATCGCAGCAGAACGTGGAAACTCGCGAAGCGCGTCAGCCAGTAGCGGTCGAAGAGACGGAAAAAACTAAACAGCGCGATGAGCAGCAACCGTCGCGCCGTGAACGCAACCGTCGCCGTAACGATGACAAACGTCAGGCACAGCAGGATGTTAAAGAACTGAACCGTGCCGATGCCGATCAGCCTGAGCAGGAAACTGAACAGGAAGAGCGCGTACAGGTGATGCCGCGTCGTAAGCAGCGTCAACTGAGCCAGAAAGTACGTTTTGAAGATGCACAGTCCACGGATACTACCGAAGAGACGATGGCTCAGAGTACTGAAGTGGCGAAAGTCGATCTCCCGGCCGTTGTGGAAACCAGCCAGGATCAGGATGAAAATGCGGAAGCGCGCGAAAATGCGATGCCTCGCCGCTCTCGTCGTTCTCCGCGTCATCTGCGCGTCAGCGGCCAGCGCCGTCGTCGCTACCGTGACGAGCGTTATCCGTTGCAGTCAGCCATGCCGTTAACCGTCGCATGTGCTTCACCTGAAATGGCTTTCGGTAAGGTATGGATCCGCTACCCGGTTCCGCGCGCTCAGGAAGAGCAGGCGAAAGAGATCGCGGCAGAAGAGAACGTTGCCGTTGAGCAGGAAGTTGCACCGATGGTGGCTGAAGCCGCGCTGGTAAGCGCTGTAGAAACCGAAGTGGTTGAGCAGCAACCCGCAGCAGAAGCAGAAGTTGTCGCGCTAGCCGCTGAAACGGAAGTGACAGAACCCGTCGTTGTTGAGCCGCAGCAGACTGTCGCTGAGCCAGAAACCGTTGAGGTAGAAACCAGTCATCCGGAGGTTATTGCCGCGCCGGTTGATGAGCAACCGCAACTGATTGCCGAAGAAGATCGTGTCGTCGCCGAAGAGGTTGCGGAAGAAGCCGCGCCAGCGCAGGAAGCCCCGGCTCCCATCGTCGAAACCGCTCCGGTCGTTAGCGAAGAATCACAGGCCCCGGTTGCAGAACCGGTTAAAGAAACTGTGGTGCCCGCCGTCGCCCGTAAAGTAGCCACTGCGCCGATGACCAAAGCGCCTGCACCGGATTATGTACCGGAAGCGCCGCGTCACAGCGACTGGGTACGTCCTGACTTCAATTTCGAAGGCAAAGGCTCCGCGGGCGGTCACAGCGCCACCCACGCCGCCACCGCACCGGCAACGAAGCCGCCATCTGTTGGCTAATCGCCAGACAGCCAAAAGCCGACCTCAGGGTCGGCTTTTTTATGCCTGCCGCGCAGGCTGGCGCATGCCTCCCAGCCCCGGCATCACTTCACGCATCAATTGCAAAAATTTTCGCAATCGCGCCGGATAGTACCGCGCCCACGGATACACCAGATGTACCGGCAGCGCCGCCGCCTGCCATTCCGGCAACAAAGCAACCAGTTTTCCGCTGCGTATCTCCTCTTCCACCGCCCAGCTGGAGATAACCGCCAGACCAAGACCACTGATCGCCGTATTCCGCGCAGCGTACAGGCTGTCGGTAAACAGTCTTGGCGAGATCGGCACCTGTTCCGCATCGCCGGTTTGCTGATGCGTCAGATGAATTTCATGCTGATAGAAAGTGTTCAACGCTATCCACGGCAAGGCTGAGAGTTGCTGTGGGGTCTCGATTGCCGGAAAACGCGCCAGCAAGGCCGGAGAAGCCACCAGGCTGCGGGGGACTTCTGCCAGCAGCACCGACACCGTTGCCGGGTCCACTTCCGCGCCGACGCGAATAGCACAATCGATGTTCACGCTAAGAAAATCGACCGTTTTATCGTTCAGCATCCACTCGACAGAAAGCTGCGGGTGTCGCTCGAGAAATTCGGTGAGCGGCCCAAGCAACTGCTCCTGACCAAAAGCATGTGGCGCGCGCACGCGCAGGATACCGACCGGTTCATCGTCAGACTGGCTCAGCTCATCCTCCAGGGCTACCCAGGCATCCGCTACCCGTTTTGCATGTTGATAACAGCGTTCACCATCATCGGTCAGCTTCATCGCATGGGTGGTGCGCAGCAACAACTTCACGCCAAGCAGGGTTTCCAGTGACTGCAAACGGCGGCTGACCGTCGCCTGCGTCGTTTCCAACTGGCGCGCAGCTGCCGACAGCGAGCCCGCTTCCACGATACGGATAAACGTCCGCATCAAATCCACTCTGTCTATACGCTCCTGGCGCTTCATATTTATTTTGCCTATACGTTTCACGTATAACCGTTTTACCACTCCGCAGGCTACCGCGCCACAGCGTATTAGAGAAGAATGTCCTCACTGCGTAGCACGCCTACGAACTCATAAAAACCATACCGGGGAAACACAGTATGAACCGTCATTCTCTTTCGACAGATGTTGTTGGCTGGGTCATTTTAGCGCTGGCGCTGGGCGCCGGATTTAGCGTGGCATCTATCTACTATTCGCAGCCGTTGCTGCCGCTGATGGGTAGCGATCTGCACCTGACCGTTAACGGCATGGGGCTGGTACCGACGCTGACTCAGGCCGGTTATGCGCTGGGTATTTTGTTTTTACTACCGCTGGGCGATCGCCATGATCGTCGCCGCCTCATCCTGATAAAAAGCGTGGCACTGGCGATTCTGCTGCTGGCCTGTAGCCTGACCAGCAACCTGCCCTCTCTATTGCTCGTCAGCCTGATGCTGGGGATGGCGGCGACAATGGCGCAGGATATTGTCCCGGCGGCGGCCATTCTGGCACCAGCGGGCAAACAGGGGAAAATGGTCGGCACGGTGATGACCGGCTTACTGCTGGGCATTCTGCTCTCTCGTACTGTTAGCGGCTTTGTCGGTGCAGCATTTGGCTGGCGGGTAATGTATCAACTTGCTGCCGTCAGTATTGCCCTGATTGGCGTGCTGATGTGGTCCGTGCTGCCGCGTTTTGCCACCCACTCTACGCTGAGCTATCCGGCACTGATGAAATCGATGGCGCACCTGTGGCAACGTTATCCGGCACTGCGCCGTGCGGCTTTCGCCCAGGGTTTCTTGTCCATCGCTTTTAGCGCCTTCTGGTCTACGCTTGCGGTAATGCTGCTGGAAAAATATCAGTTGGGTAGTGCCGTTGCCGGTACATTCGGTATTGCAGGTGCCGCCGGTGCGCTGGCCGCACCGCTGGCTGGTGGTCTGGCAGATAAAGTCGGCGCTGAAAAAGTGACGCAGCTGGGCGCCGGGCTGGTGACGCTCTCTTTTGCCCTGATGTTTTTACTGCCGGCACTGCCGCCACACGCTCAGCTTATCCTGATTGCGCTCTCTGCGGTCGGCTTCGATCTCGGTCTGCAATCCAGCCTCGTGGCGCACCAGAACTTGGTGTACGGTCTGGAGCCGCAAGCGCGTGGCCGCCTGAATGCGCTACTGTTTACAGGTGTGTTTATCGGTATGGCGGTGGGTTCTGCACTGGGCAGTAAACTCTATTCCGTTGCCTCATGGCAGGGTGTGGTGGTGCTGGCGACGCTCTCTGGCTTTATCGCGCTGGTCATTCGCCTGGTTGATGCCCGTCGCATCCAGCAAGCAGCGCAGAAAGCATAAGGCAAAAAAAAGGCCCGCTCCGGTAACAGAGCGGGCATACGGAACATGCCCCAGTTTCAAGACATGCTCAAAATGAAACGATTACGAGTTAATCTGGAACAACGACATTCCCTGCATATCGGAGAATGCTTTGTAAGAAGCCTGCAATGCAGCCTGTTGCATGGTGTAGGACGAAATCACCGAGTTCCAGTCCACATCCACCAGATCGCTTTTCTGCTGTGTCAGACCCAGCGCACGGTCATCACCCAACGAATCAAGGCTGTCCAGCTCATTCAACTGCGTGCCCAACTCCGCGCGTACCGTCAGCACGTTGTTCAGGGAGTTCGTCAAGCCACGACTGGTTTTATCAACCGCGGCCTGTGCGGTCGCTTTGGCCGTCTCATCGCCGGAAACCGGCGTATTCAGCGCAGCGATGGCCGTATCCAGCATTTTAAACAGATCCGTTTCCGAAGTTCCCGGCGCACCGGTTGCCGGATCCGTCGGTTCAGGCGTGGCGTTACTGGTGATACGGTTAAAAATTTCATCCCCCGTATGGGCAATCACCATGGTGCGGGAAGCGTCAACCTGCTGGGTGATATTCTGCGTACCGCCGCTGTATGTACCGGTAGAGTCATACGGCGCAGTTTCAGTTTTATAGCCGCCAAAAATATAACGCCCGTTACCGTCAGTGCTGTTCGCCAGGTTCAACAACTGATCGCGATAGCCTTGCAGTTTGCTGGCCAGCGATGCGCGGTCATCGTCGCTGAGCGAGCCGCTACCGGCCTCAACGATAGTGGACTGCGCGCCCTGAATAGCGGTCGTTACCTGCTGCAACACGCTCTCTTCCAGCGACACTTTTTGTTCGGCGAAAGTACGCGCTGTCGCATACTGGGTGTTCTGCGACTGCGCCTGAGAGATCACTACCGCCTGCGAAGCGGCAATCGGATCGTCAGACGGACGGTTCACACGCTGCCCGGTAGACATTTGCTCACCGTAGGCCAGCCATTTACTCTGCGCATTGGTAACGCCGCGCATGTTTTGTTCATACATCATTTGCGTGCTGATACGCATCATTCACCCCTTACTTAGCGAATTTCCAGCAACGCATTAAACAGCGTGCTTGCGGTCTGCAGAACCTGGGCGTTAGCCAGATAATATTGCTGATAACGTTGCAGGTTGCCGTACTCTTCATCGAGGTTAACCCCGGAGATAGACTGCTGCTGGTTGCTGAGCTGTGTCACCACGTTGGTCTGCGTCGTGCTGCTGGTTTTCAGCGTGGATGTTTTGTTACCCACATCGCTGACCAGCGTGGCATACGCATCGTTAAAGGTTTTGTTGCCGCCGACTTTCGTCGCCTTTTGCAGATCCAGCATCGCCTGGCCGTTACGGTTATCGCTCGCACCGTCAGTAGCGGTTTGCGCCATAGCGATCTTCGACTCATCCGTCACTGCCACACTCATGTTGACGACAGCATTGCTCACCGGTTTAACCGTAAAGCTATCGTTGGCGACCGGCCCGGTCGTGCCGCCGACGGTAATTTTCAGACCGTCAAAGTTCAGCGTACCGTCAGTCGCATCCGGCGTAACCGTAAACGAGGTATTGTTGGACAGGCGGGTAACATTCCAGTTTGTGCCGTCGTAAACCACTTTGTAATCGGTCGCCTGTACCGCAGAGCTGTCACTCACGGTTGCCGTCAACGTGGCATCACCGGTATTTTTCGAGTTGTTCAGCGTTGCCGGGGAACCAATGGTAAAGAAATCAGTCCCCTGATCGCCGTTCGCGTCATAACCTTGCGTGTGCTGCTGGTTAAATGAATCGGCAAATGACAGCGCCAGTTGACCCAGCGTGTTACGCGTCTGATCCAAATCCTGTGAACGGAATGCCAGCAGGCCGCCCAGCGAGCCGGTGGTGATCAGTTTTTCCGGAATTTCGATATTGCCAGCGGTGTTATCAACATACGCGACGGTTGTACGTGACGGATCGGCGCTCGAAGAAACCGCCGCCAGCTGGCGAGAAGTACTGCCTTGCACCAGCGTATAGCCGTTCGCCATCGTCAGGTTGTAGGTATTACCATCCTGCACGCTGACTTCCACACCCACGATCTTATTCAGTTCGCTGACCAGTTGGTCGCGCTGATCGAGCAAGTCATTCGGCGACGCGCCAGCACCCACGCCAGTCAGGCGAGAGATCTGGTCGTTCAGCGAGGCAATCTGCTTGGTGTAGTTGTTAATCTGGTCAACGCTTGACGAGATAGACAAGTTAATCTGTTTGTCCTGGTCGCGCAGATACTGGTCAGCCACTTTGAACTGGTTAACCATGCTGTCAGCTTTACCCAACAGTGCCTGACGTGACGCTGGATCTTCCGCGTTACTGACCAGCGTTTGCAGACTGGAGAAGAAATCCTGCATGCTGGTCGCCAGCGAATTGGTGGTGCTTGACAACACATCGTCGATTTTCGACATCTGCTCATAACGCGTCGTCAACCCGCTGCTCTGGTTTTGCGCCGCGCGCAACTGGTTGGTGATAAAGGCATCATACTCACGCTGAACGCCAACTACGTTAACACCATTACCAACATAGCCGCCTGCGCCCAGCGTACTTTTCGCCGCTGAAAGCACTGTCGTCTGACGAGTGTAGCCCGCCACGTTATAACTGGAAATGTTATTACTGGCAGTATTAAGCGCGGCCTGGGCTGCGCTGAGCCCACTCATGGCGCTATTAATCAAACTGGACATGGAGGTTCCTTATATACATTCAGTCATGAGTCCTGTTGACGATTATCGGCAACCCAGGGCGAAACTTGAGACCTTTCAGAACAGATTTTGGATGTCGGTGCTATACGCTTTGCTGACTTTTTCACCCATCGATTTCAACTGCTGAATCATGGATGTCAGTTTGCGAGCATAGTTAGGATCGGTCGCATAACCGGCATTTTGCAGCGCCTGCGCGCCCTGCTCTGGCGTTGCGGCAGTGGTGACCGCCGCATAGCGTTTATTGCGCGTCAGCATACCGACATAGTCGGAGAGCGCTTCAAGGTACGAACTGTAAACGCGGAATTTGGCTTTCACTTTCACCGCTTCACCGTTTTCATATTCGGTGGTGGTAATTTCCGTGGTCGGCCCCTTCCAGCCTGGCGTAGCTTTTACGCCAAAAATGTTAAAGCTCGGCTCGCCGTTTTCACGCGGGATCTGCCGCTGGCCCCAGCCAGATTCCAGCGCCGCCTGCGCCAGGATCAGGTGATGCGGAACCCCACTCTGTTCACTCGCCAGACGGGCAGGAAGCGACAATTGCGCCAGGAAGTCTTTGCTGTCGCCGGAAAGCGGTTCATCGCTGCCATCCGGCGCTTTTGGCATCGCTTTACGCACCAGTTGCGTCAGCGCCTGGTTCTGATAGGAGGTAACCGTTTCCAGCGGGAACTTCATCGGCACCTGCTGTGCTGCTTGTTCCGCTGGCTCAGCAGAACCCTGTTGAGCGGCCATCTGTTTGACCATCATATCCGCCAGCCCCAGACCTTTACCGGCCGTCATCTGCTGCGCGATTTGTTGGTCATACATGCTGGTGTACAGCCGTGTTGAGTCACTGCTGAAAATACCGTCTTTCGGTAATGTTTCACGCATGCTTTTCAGCATCATCTGCACAAACATACCCTCTACCTGACGCGCAACGGGGCGCAAATTGGCCTGCGGATCCTGTCTGGTCTCGGTTTTCAGTTCGTTCAGTGATTGCGCGTCCCAGGCCGCGCTCGACAACAACCGGCTGTCCGTCAACATTAGATGATCTCCAGTTTCGCGCGCAGGCAGCCTGCACTTTGCATAGCCTGCAGGATGGACATCAGTTCCATCGGCGAAGCCCCCAGCGCGTTAAGTGCGCGCACGACGCTGTTCAGGTTGGCGCTGGAGCGGACGCTTTGCAGCGAGCCGCCGCTCTGGCGCAAATCGATCTGCGTTTGCGGTGTCACTACCGTCTGACCGCCGCCAAATGGTGTATTCGGCTGGCTGACATTAGCCTGCTGGTTGACCGTGACAGAGAGGTTCCCCTGCGCGACGGCACAGTTATCCAGCGACACTTCACGGTTCATCACCACCGAGCCGGTACGCGAGTTGATGATCACTTTCGCATCCTGCTGAGTCGTGCCGACTTCAAGGTTCTGAATATCGGCCAGCAGACGGACCTGCGAACTGCCGCCAGTAGAAACGCGGACCTGTACAGTGCGGGCGTCAAGCGCCGTTGCACTCCCGTAACCACGGCTGCGGTTAATGGTGTCGGCAATCTGCTGCGCCATAGAGAAATCTTCCTGGTTCAGTTGCAGGTTGATGGTATTCCCTGAGCCGAACTGCGTCGGTAACTCACGCTCGATCACCGCACCGTTAGTAATACGACCGCCGTTAAGCTGGTTCACCTGAACACTGCTGCCGCCTGCCGACGCACCTGCGCCGCCAACCAGAATATTCCCCTGCGCCAGCGCGTACACCTGGCTGTCGACCCCTTTCAGCGGAGTCATCAGCAGCGTGCCGCCGCGCAGACTTTTAGCGTTACCCATTGAGGAGACAACCACATCGATGGTTTGCCCCTGGCGGGCAAATGCCGGGAACTGCGCCGTGACCATAACGGCCGCGACGTTTTTCAACTGCATGTTGGTGCCGGTCGGCACCGTAATCCCCATCTGCGACAGCATGTTATTCAGTGTCTGCGTGGTAAAGGGGGTCTGCGTGGTCTGGTCACCGGTGCCATCAAGGCCAACGACCAGGCCATAGCCGATCAAGGAGTTTTCTCGCACGCCCTGTACGCTGGTGAGGTCCCGGATGCGGTCGGCCTGGGCAACAGATGCCACCAGTACCAACGCCATTGCCAGATATCTAAACATAATTCACCCCGGTTACATCGGCGATAAGTTGAGGAAGAAACGTTGCAGCCAGCCCATATTCTGCGCTTCGTTGATGTAGCCATTGCCCACATATTCGATACGCGCATCCGCCACCTGCGTGGACGGAACCGTGTTGCTGCCGCTGACGGCGCGTGGGTTTACGACACCGGAAAAGCGGATGAACTCCGTGCCCTGGTTAATGGCGATCTGTTTTTCACCCACTACATGTAAATTGCCGTTGATCAGCACTTGATCGACCGTAACGGTCAGCGTGCCGCTAAATGTGTTACTGGCGTTTGCGCCGCCTTTGCCGTCAAAGGTATTACTGCCGGAAGAACTCAGGTCGGCACGAGCATTGCCGAACAGCCCTTCGAGATAACGCGGCGTGGTATCCATGCCAAAACTGGATTTGCTATCGCGGCTGGCATTCGCTGACGAGCTCTTGCTCGCGCTCACGTTCTCTTGCAGTACGATAGTCAGCGTGTCGCCGACGTTACGCGGACGACGGTCTTCAAACAGCGGCTGATAGCCATAATTGATTGGCTGCGCAGTTTGGTAAATAGAACCATTCACCATTGGCACCGGCCCCGGAATGGGCTGGGCGGTGGTTGCCCCCTGCACTAACGGTGTAGACGGAACCCAGGCACATCCAGTCAGGGTTAATGCCACTAAAGCCATAATCGGGTAGCTGCGCACGGCGTATTTTTGCATTGCATTCATCTTCGAAATCAGGGTTCCGGCGCGGCACTTACCGCGCCGGAAAACGCCTTAGAGTTGCGTCAGTTTCTGCAGCATCTGATCGGTGGTCGATACTGCCTTACTATTAATTTCGTAAGCGCGCTGAACCTGGATCATATTCACCAGCTCTTCCGCCACGTTTACGTTTGAGGTTTCCACATACCCCTGATACAGCAAACCCGCACCGTTCAACCCAGGCGTAGTGGCGTTCGGCGCGCCGGAGGCCTGCGTTTCGGTGTAGAGGTTTTCACCGATGCTTTCCAGACCGGTGTCATTCATAAAGGTGGTCAGGTTTAACTGGCCAACCTGAACTGGCGCAGCTGTCCCCTGCTGAGTCACACTCACCACACCATCGCTGGCAATGGTGATGCTCAGGGCGTTTGCCGGAATAGTGATAGCCGGCTGAACCTGATAACCGCCAGCCGTCACCAGTTGCCCGTTCTGATCAACCTGGAAGGAACCGTCGCGGGTGTAAGCGGAAGTCCCATCCGGCAGAGAGACTTCAAAGAAGCCCTGCCCTTTGATCGCCACATCTTTACTGTTGTTGGTCTGAGACAAGTTGCCCTGGCTATGCAGACGTTCAGTGGCTACCGGACGCACGCCGGTACCAATCTGCAAGCCGGAAGGCAGCGTAGTCTGCGCGGAAGACTGCGCACCAGGCTGACGAATCGTCTGGTACAGCAAATCTTCAAATACCGCACGCTGACGCTTAAAACCATTGGTACTGACGTTCGCCAGGTTGTTGGCGATGACATCCATATTGGTTTGTTGGGCGTCAAGGCCGGTTTTTGCGATCCATAATGAACTGATCATATGTAGTCCTGTTTATTAGCCCATTGACAGCAACTGGTTGGCACGTTGCGCGTTATCATCGACGCTGGAGATCACCTTCATCTGCATCTCGAAACGACGCGCGCTGGCAATCATGTCGGTCATGGCCGCCACCGGTTTAACGTTACTGCCTTCCAGCACGCCGGACATGACGCGTACGCTCGGATCGTCCTGTAACGTCGCGCCACGCGTCGCTTGTGCGGCCTGGGTCAGACGAAAAATGCCGTCATCGCCGCGCTGCACTTCTTGCGGGTCTGCTTTCACCAGTTTCAGTTTGCCAACCGGCGCAACGGTATTGGCCGGATCGCCCGGGTTCAGCGAGGAGATCGTACCGTCAGCCGCAATCGTTATTTGCGAGCCTTCAGGCACGGTCAACGGCCCGGCATCGCCCATCACCGGATGCCCCTGGATCGTCAACTGGCCGGTCGAGCTCACCTGGATGTTACCGTTGCGGGTATATCCTTCAGTACCGTTCGCCGTCTGTACTGCCAGCCAGCCGTCCTGCTGCAACGCCACGTCCAGCGGACGCGAGGTGTAATCCAGTTGGCCTGGCGTCATATCGGCACCAGGTGTTGACGCGACTACCAGCGTACGGGTAGGCAGCGAAAGCCCTTCTACCGGCACCGCACGCAGCGCATTAAGCTGCGCGCGGAAACCCGGAGTGGACGCATTCGCGAGGTTGCTGGCCGTGACAGCCTGCTGATTCAGCGTCTGGCTGGCAGCGCCCATCGCGGTATATATTGCGTGATCCATTAAGCCATCCCGTCAGACGATTAACGCAGGTTAACCAGCGTGTTAAGGATCTGGTCCTGGGTTTTGATGGTCTGCGCGTTCGACTGATAGTTACGCTGCGCGACGATCATGTTGACCAGTTCTTTACTCAGATCCACGTTCGAAGCTTCCAGCGCGCCGCTGGTCAGGCTACCGTAGTTACCGGTGTTTGCCGTACCGAGCAGCGCCACACCGGAAGAAGACGTGGCAGACCAGACGTTGTCGCCTTCGGACTTCAGACCTTCGTTGTTGGCGAAGTTTGCCAGTACAATCTGCCCCAGCAACTGAGTCTGTTCGTTGGAGTAGTTACCTACAACGGTACCGTCATCGTTAATCTGGTAGCTCACCAGGTCACCCGGTTTGTAACCATTCTGGGTGGTCGCAACGATGTTGTTGGAACCGGTGTTTTGCTGCATGGAGTTCAGGAAGCTCAGGGAGAACGTCGCCGGGGTTGCGCCGTTAATGGTACCGGTGGTGATGTTCGCCGTGGTGCCGCTGGTCAGAGAGCCGTTCGCATCAAACACCAGTGTGCTTGCCAGCGTTGCAGTGCTGCCACTTACGCTACTGTCCTGCGTGTAAACACTCCAGGTGTTCGCCGTAGAACTTTTCACGAAGTAGACGTTCATGTCATGCGCGTTACCCTGGCTATCGTAAACGGTAACAGAGCCTTTTTTGTTGTAGCTATCCGCGTTAGTCGGATCAAAGGTGGTAACTGTCGGAGTGGAATCCGTAGAGTTCAGGTTGATCTGCATCGTTGCCGTGGTGGTGGTTTTCGCCGCCATCAGGGTGTTCGGGATAGTAATGGCCTGCGGGTTCGCGCCGGTCTGAACCGTTGGCGGTGTACCCGTTGCCGGATAACCCGTCACTTCCATGCCTTGCATGTTCACCAGGTTACGGTTCTCGTCCAGTTTGAACTGGCCGTTACGGCTGTAATAAACAGAGCCGTTGCTGTCTACCAGACGGAAGAAACCGTTGCCGCTCAGCGCGACGTCAAGACCACGACCGGTACTGGTGGTGGTACCATCGTTAAAGTCCTGGGTAATCCCGGCCACCTTAACACCCAGACCGATTTTGGAACCGGCAAACATATCGGCAAAAGATGCAGTCCCGGATTTAAAGCCATATGTGGCGGAGTTGGCGATGTTGTTACCAATGACATCGAGGTTGGTGGCCGCAGCATTCAGGCCGCTGACCGCTTGTGAAAAGGCCATGACTTACTCCTGATAAGTGTTAAGGCTTAGATAATCTGCCGTACTTCGTCGAGTGTGGTTGTACCGTAGGTACCCAAATCTAAAAGGTTGCCGCTGGAGTTGAGCGTGACGCCCTGCACCATGGCAAATTGCAGCGGTTGTGCAACCAGCTGTGTTGATGCGTTGCTGGCAGAGATGGAGACTTTGTAAGAGCCATCCGGCGCTGTCGTCCCATCGGTCAGCTTGCCATCCCAGCTAAAGGTATGAACGCCAGCCGACAGCGAACCAATGTCAATCGTGCGCACCACGGTGCCGTCTTTGCTCGTGACAGTCGCAGTGACTTTGTCAGCAGCCTGCGTCAGTTCAACGCCAAACGGCGTGGTGGTTCCGCTGCCTACCAGAACCGTCTGCCCCGGGATCATGACGCCGTGACCAATCAGGTTAGATGCCTGCAATGACTGGCTGTTATCAATCTGTCCGGAAATCGAACCCAGCGTGGTATTCAGTTTTTCAATCCCGCTAAGGGTGCTGATCTGTGCCAGTTGCGACGTCAGCTCGTTGTTTTGCAGCGGGTTGGTCGGGTCCTGGTTTTTCAGCTGTGCGACCAGCAGCGTCAGAAAGCTACTCTGCAGGTCGGAAGCGCTGTTAGTGCCTGTAGTGGTAGTACCGGTAGTGCTGGTCGATGAGACACTACTGTTAGCAGTGGTGTCATTCACGTTCACGGCGATAGACATGCGTGTCTCCTTTACTGGCCAAGGGTGAGCGTTTTGAGCATCATGCTCTTAACGGTATTAAGCACTTCAACGTTTGCCTGATAGCTGCGTGAAGCGGACATGGTATTCACCATCTCACCGACCACATCAACGTTCGGCATTTTGACGTAGCCATTGGCATCAGCCAGCGGATTACCTGGTTCAAAGACCAGTTTGTCCGGCGCCTGACTTTCGACCACATCAGATACTTTCACGCCGCCGGTCGCCTGACCCGGTGCAGCGTCCACCTGGAAGACAACCTGTTTAGCGCGGTAGGGTTGCCCATCCGGTCCGGTTACGCTGTCGGCGTTCGCCAGGTTACTGGCGGCGACGTTCAGACGTTTTGATTGCGCGGTGAGCGCAGACCCGGCGACATCAAAGATATTCAGTAATGCCATTTACTTAGTTCCCCTGTTGCAGAACGCTCATCATGCTTTTGATCTGCCCGCCCAGCACGGTCAGGCCGGTCTGGTATTTCACGCTGTTGTCAGCGAATTGCGTACGTTCGCGATCCATATCCACGGTGTTACCGTCGAGTGAAGGCTGGTCAGGAATGCGGTACAACAGATCGGCAGACGGCGTGGAGATGTTTTGCGCCGGAATATGGCGGGAAGATGTCAGCGTCAATGCAACGCCGCTGTTTTCAGCACGCCCGCGCTCCATGACTTTTTTTAATTCGCTGGAGAAATCAATATCGCGCGCCTGAAACCCGGGGGTATCGGCGTTGGCAATGTTTGCCGCCAGAATTTCCTGGCGCTGGGCGCTCAGGTTCAGCGCTTCTTGCTGAAAACGCAGAGCGGCATCAAGTTTATCGAGCATAGCTCCCCCACTGATGACAATTATTTAGCCAACAGCTTAAATCTCCTCAGGCAAACTTATCGCCGGAATAAGGGCAAAATGCGTCGCTATTTATTGCGTTGATAGATTTGCCATGCAGTTAAAATCTCTGCATCCCATCAACAGGCAGGAGTCTGCGATGAACACGTTGAAAAGCGGTTTAGCCGCGACCTTACTGTTTTTGAGCCCGCTGACACAGGCGGGCGAGCTGCAAGCTCAGCTCACATCATTTTTTGCTCAGCGCCTTGCTGGCTTTAGTGACGAGGTAGTGGTAAATATACGAACCCCGCAGAACATGTTGCCCACCTGCGATCAGCCCGCGCTGAGCGTAGTCGGCGGCGCAAAGCTATGGGGAAACGTAAACGTTGTGGCAAACTGTGCGGGAGCTAAGCGCTTTTTGCAGGTTAACGTGCAGGCGACGGGTAATTATGTAGTGGCGGCGCAATCTGTTGCGCGTGGCAGCACGCTGCAACCCGGCAGCGTGACATTAAAACGCGGTCGTCTCGATCAATTGCCGCCGCGCACGATGCTGGATATCAATCAGGCGCAGGATGCGATTAGCCTGCGCGATCTCGTTCCCGGGCAGCCGATTCAGCTCTCAATGCTGCGTCAGGCATGGCGGGTAAAAGCCGGACAGCGGGTACAGGTTGTGGCATCGGGAGATGGCTTTAGTGTGAACGGCGAAGGACAAGCGCTGGACAATGCCGCAGTGGCGCAAAATGCCCGCGTGCGTATGTCTTCAGGCCAGATTGTCAGCGGTACGGTGAATACTGATGGGAATATTCTGATTAACCTATAATCTTTTTAAAGAATTTATGTTGCCTGCCGATAAATAAGCAACGACTAAAGATATCTGGCCCGAAACGCCGGGACACCTCGATGAGGACAACACAATGAGCATTGATCGTACATCGCCTCTGAAGCCGGTTAACGCCGTTCAACAGCGTGAAACCAACGACGCCCAGACGCAGAAAGCACGTCTTGAAAAAGCCGAGACGGCGAACAGCACCAGCGTCACCATCAGCGGCGCGCAGGCGAAGCTGATGCAGGCGGGCGCGAATGACATCAATATGGAACGCGTTGAGCAACTGAAAACCGCGATTCGTAATGGTGAACTGAAAATGGATACCGGCAAGATTGCCGATGCCCTGATTAACGAAGCGCAGAGTTACTTACAGAGTAAATAACAGAATGAATCGACTGTCAGACATCCTTGATCAAATGACAGTTATCCTGAGCGCTCTGAAAGACGTGATGGATGCTGAGCAAAAGCAACTTTCCGTAGGCCATGTGAATGGCAGTGCGTTACAGCGTATTACGGAAGAAAAAAGTTCCTTGCTCGCAACGCTGGATTACCTGGAGCAACAGCGTCGTTCAGCGCAGAAAGCACAGCGCAGCGCTAATGACGATATCGCCGATCGCTGGCAGATTATTACGCAGAAGACACAGCATTTGCGCGACCTTAACCAGCACAATGGATGGCTGCTGGAAGGGCAAATTGAGCGTAATCAGCAGGCGCTGGATGTACTGAAACCCCATCAGGAACCAACGCTTTACGGTGCCAACGGCCACACCGCTTCTGCTAACCGCGGCGGCAAAAAAATCTCGATTTAATCGCCAGACATTTTTTTGCCAGGGGTTTCCCCTGGCAAAATTGTTTATGCCGTCCGGCGGGCAAACTCTTTCAGTTTAAAACCCAGCAGTGCCAGCGTGGCGAAGTAAGCTACCACCCCTACCCCCACTACCGCCATCAAACGCAGCAAGCGGTATGGCATCGTACCCAGTGACCATTCCGGCATAACATAGAGCATGCCCACCAGCGCAGCCGCCATCACCAGCACAGCAATCACCAGACGCAGCAGAAAGCTTTTCCAGCCTGGCTGCGGCGTGAAAATATCTTGTTTACGCAGCTGCCAGTAAAGCAAACCGGCGTTCAGGCAGGCAGCCAGACCGATCGACAGTGACAACCCGGCATGTTTCAGCGGACCAATAAAAGCAAGGTTCATCAACTGCGTCATCAGCAGCGTGACAATGGCAATCTTCACCGGCGTTTTAATGTCTTGCCGCGAATAGAAGCCCGGTGCCAGCACCTTCACGACAATCAGGCCCATTAAGCCGACGGAGTAAGCAATTAATGCCCGCTGCGTCATCAGCGCGTCAAAGGCAGTAAATTTACCGTACTGAAACAGCGAGACGGTCAGCGGTTTTGCCAGAATGCCCAACGCCACTGCGCTCGGCAGCGCCAGCAGAAAGCAAAGACGCAGCCCCCAGTCCATCAGGCGGCAGTACTCATCGTGATTGCCGCTGGCGAAACTTTTCGACAGTGAAGGCAGCAAAATCGTCCCCAGCGCCACGCCCAGCACGCCAGACGGAAACTCCATCAGTCGGTCAGCGTAGTACATCCACGATACCGACCCGGAGACCAGAAACGAGGCGAAAATCGTGTTGATGATTAAGGAAATCTGGCTGACAGAGACCCCAAGGATCGCAGGCCCCATCTGCTTCACGACGCGAATAGCACCGGCATCGTGAAAACTCACGCGCGGTAATACCAGCATGCCGATCTTCTTCAGATGCGGCAGTTGATAAACCAGTTGCAGCACGCCGCCCACCGTCACCGCCCATGCCAGCGCCAGCACCGGCGGATGGAAGTACGGCGCGGCAAACAGCGCAAAGCCAATCATGCTGATATTGAGAAATGTCGGCGCAAACGCTGGCACCGAGAAACGGTTCCAGGTATTGAGGATCGCGCCCACCAGTGACGCCAGCGAGATCAGCAGAATATAAGGAAAGGTAATGCGCAGTAGCTGTGAGGTGAGATTGAATTTATCCGCTGTATCGGCAAACCCCGGCGCGGTGACCAGAATCACCCACGGTGCCGCCAGCATCCCGGCGACAGTCACCAGCGCCAGCGCCAGCGTCAGTAAACCCGAGACATAGGCCACAAACACTCGCGTCGCATCCTCGCCCTGCTTGCTTTTGTACTCAGCAAGAATGGGAACAAATGCCTGGGAAAACGCCCCCTCGGCAAAGATGCGCCGCAACAAATTGGGCAGTTTAAACGCTACAAAGAAGGCGTCAGTTGCCATACCCGCGCCAAAAACCCTTGCCACAATAGCGTCGCGCGCAAAACCCAGCACGCGAGAAAACATCGTCATCGAGCTGACAGCCGCCAGCGATTTTAATAGATTCATTCTGGATTCCATAAGGCACAACGCCTGCAATGCAGGCGTTGGTATACAGCGAAGCGCTTAGTCTACAGGGAAAAAGGCGAATTACTATCGCCAGATGTTACAGGCGGTTATTCACTCATCGCCTCACGCCAGAGCTTTTCCACCACGCGCTGAGCCAGGATGGCCTGTTCACCCGCCGTTTCCGGAACCGTCTGATTTTGCACGCATTCAATAAAATGGCGCGCGCAACCCACAAAACCACGCTGTTCCAGCACGCTCTGCCAGCCAGCGACCGGACGCGCTACTACGCCCTGCCCGCGCTCTTCGCGCCATTCGCGCATATCGGTGATATCCACCAGCGCACCATCGGTGACAGCCTGAATCCATTCGCGCTGGCTTCCCGCCCGCCGGTGCATACTGGTGGTGATTTGCAGATGATCCAGTGAGAAGTGGTGTTCGGCATAAACCATTGCGCCGTCATCATCCGTGAGCAACGTACCGCTTTGTAATGCCGCCGCGCTTCCCGCCAGCCACAACGCGGTATCCACCACGTGCAGATAATCGTCGAGCAACGTGAAGCGTAAATCGTGCGGCCCTACGCTGTCGGTACGGTGTTTATCCATCCGCAACGACGCCGCCTGCGGCATCTGCTGTTTCAGTTCGCGGTACAGCGGCGAAAAACGGCGATTAAAACCGACCATCAGCGTCAGTTTTTTCCGCGCGGCCAGTTCGATAAGCCGCTCAGCATCCTGGAGGTTTTCTGCCAGCGGTTTATCAACGCAGACATGCACGCCAAGGTTCAGTAACTCACTGACCACGCTGTAGTGCGAAGCTGTCGACGTGTGGACGAAAGCCGCATCACATTGCGCGGCTAGTGCCGTCAGCGAATCAGCATACGGAATGCGCCAGGTTTCGCATACCCGCAGGGCTTTCTCCCGCGTCGGCGACCAGGCTGCGGTTAACGTCCAGTCGGTCGCAGCGCCGACAACCGGCAGCCAGGCTTTTTGCGCAATGCCGCCCAGGCCGACCACTCCAACACGTAATTTCGTCACGGCTAATCTCCTAAATGTGCGAGCAGCGAATCCAGACGCTGTTTCAGATCTGCCACTTCCTCTTCCAGCGCCTCAACGCGCGCCACCAGTGATTCTTCCGGCGGGCTGACCGCCTCAACAACATTCACCAGCGTCTGTACATCGCCGCTGAACAGGTGCATATAGCGGCTTTCGCGCTTACCGGGCTCGCGGGGTAGCCGCACGACATACGGACCATCTTCCCGCGTCGCCAACAGTTCCAGCGCCGTTTCCACTTCCGCCATATCGTTAAAGCGATGCATACGTTCCGCACGACCGCGCAGTTCCCCCGGCGTTTGCGGCCCGCGCAGCAGCAGCGTGGTGATGAGCGCCACTTCTGCCGGATTGAGTTTCAGATCGCCAAATTCAGAGTTGCAAAAACGCTGCTCGTATTTCGTTACGCGATTGCCAAAACCGCTGACGGTGCGCAGATAGTGCCGTTTCACCAATTCATCCAGCACCTCTTGTACCTCATGTTCACTGAGGTTCATGACGGGTTCACGGTTGGTCTTCTGATTACAGGCGGTAACCACACCATTGATCGACAGCGGATATTGTTCCGGCGTGGTGATCTGCTTTTCCAGCAGGCAGCCGATAACGCGCGCTTCGACCGCTGAGAGTTGATACTTCATCGTTGCTCCTTAGCGACCCGGGGTCCATTCTTGCGCGGTGAGCGCGGTAAGTACGTGATCGCGCCACTGCCCGTCGATCAGCAAATACGATTTGGCGTAGCCTTCTTTCTCGAAACCCAGCCTCGCCAGCAAATCGCCGCTACGTTTATTATGCGGCATGTAATTTGCCATGATGCGGTGCATATGTTGCGTGCGCTGCATATAGCGGATCGCCGCCGTCAGCGCTTCAAACATCAGCCCTTGCCCCTGCCATTTTTGTCCAATGGAGTAGCCAAGGTAACAAGCATGAAACGAGCCGCGTACCACATTGGAAAAATTCGCCACGCCGACGATCTCTTTTTCCTCAGGATCGAGCAGCGCGAAATAGAATGCCGAACCCTGTTTATGAAACTCATTGATCATGCCAAGACGGGCCTGCCAGCCGGAAGGGTAGCAATGGCTTTCATCGCGCACGGGCTCCCAGGGCTTTAGAAATTGCCGATTTTCGGCGTAATAATCCGCCAGGCGCCAGGCATCGCGATCATGCACTAAACGAACCACTAATCTGTCTGTGACTAAGCGTACTTTCGGCACGTTACTGCGGTAGCCAAACATGCATTACCACTCCTTCCATTTCACCACACTTTTAACCCCTTACCTTTACTATACATTTGCGCAGCCACTCTGTGAAAACAGCAACATGGCATTTTCCACTTTGCGGACCATTTTCGATGAAAACTCTGAATCAAAGCCGGATTTTGATAAAAAAATATTGTCACCGCGAATGTGGGAAAAGATCGGGCGAACCCGCAGAATAAGAATGTCTTATCTTTCTTAATTTCCCGGAGGGGAAATGGCACGCATATCGCAGGCAAGGAGCCTGGGTAAATATTTCCTGCTTGTCGATAATATGCTGGTTGTACTCGGCTTTTTCGTTGTCTTCCCACTTATTTCTATCCGTTTTGTTGATCAGCTCGGCTGGGCGGCGTTGATGGTCGGTATTGCGCTCGGCCTGCGGCAATTTATTCAGCAGGGTTTGGGCATTTTCGGCGGCGCAATTGCCGACCGCTTTGGTGCCAAACCGCTGATCGTCACCGGCATGTTGATGCGTGCGGGCGGTTTCGTCGCGATGGGCGTGGCGCACGAACCCTGGCTGCTGTGGCTCTCCTGCATTCTTTCCGGGCTGGGCGGTACACTGTTCGATCCGCCGCGTTCCGCGCTGGTGGTCAAACTTGTGCGCCCCAACCAGCGCAGCCGCTTTTTCTCTATCCTGATGATGCAGGACAGCGCCGGCGCGGTTGTCGGCGCATTGCTCGGTAGCTGGCTGTTGCAATATGACTTTCGTCTGGTGTGTGCCGCCGGTGCGCTAATGTTTGTGCTCTGTGCCGCGTTCAACGCCTGGCTATTACCGGCGTGGAAACTCTCTACGGTAAAAGCCCCGGTGCGCGAAGGGTTGGCACGCGTGCTGCGCGACAAACGGTTCGTCACCTACGTCCTGACGCTGACCGGTTACTATATGCTGGCGGTACAGGTGATGCTGATGCTGCCGATCATGGTCAACGATATTGCCGGTTCACCGGCGGCAGTGAAGTGGATGTACGCCATCGAAGCCTGCTTGTCGCTGACGTTGCTCTACCCTATCGCCCGCTGGAGTGAAAAACGCTTTCGTCTTGAACAGCGTCTGATGGCCGGGCTGCTGGTGATGTCATTCAGTCTGCTGCCGATCGGAATGGTGGGGACGTTGCAGCAACTGTTTACGCTTATCTGCACATTCTATATTGGCTCAATTATTGCCGAACCTGCGCGGGAAACCTTAAGCGCGCAGCTAGCTGATGCCCGTGCGCGAGGCAGTTATATGGGTTTCAGTCGCCTGGGGCTGGCATTTGGCGGCGCGCTTGGTTATGCCGGTGGTGGGTGGTTGTTTGATGCCGGTAAAGCCTTCAACCAGCCGGAATTGCCGTGGATGATGCTCGGCCTGATCGGGCTGATGACCTCAATGGCGCTGCTGTGGCAATTCGGCCATAAGCGCATTCGCCCGCGGATGCTCGAACCTGGCGCCTGATTTGCGCCATGCAATGCTCTCTTCCATACTGGTCTTTAACGGATAAGCCAGTATGGAGGAGAAACGTGAAACTCTACATTTACGACCACTGCCCTTTCTGCATCAAAGCCCGCATGATTTTCGGCCTTAAAAACCTTCCTGTAGAACTCAACATTCTGCTTAGTGACGACGAGGCCACGCCAACTAAAATGATTGGCCAGAAGATGGCGCCCATCCTGCAAAAAGACGACAGCCGTTATCTGCCGGAGAGTATGGATATTGTGCACTATGTCGATAAACTTGACGGCAAACCGCTACTCACCGGTAAACGAAACCCGAAGCTGGAAGAGTGGCTGCGCAAGGTTAACGGCTATGTGAATAAATTGCTGATACCCCGCTTTGCGAAATCCGCCTTCGACGAGTTTTCCACACCGCAGGCGCGCGCCTGGTTTGTCGCGAAGAAAGAGGCGGTGATCGGCAATTTCGATGAACATCTCGCCCACTCTGCCGGGCTGGTGAAAAATATCAGCGACGATCTGCGCGCACTGGACAAGCTTATTGTCAAACCGAATGCGGTCAACGGCGAGCTCTCCGAAGACGATATTCATCTTTTCCCGCTGCTGCGTAACCTTACTCTTGTCGCCGGAATTAACTGGCCGAGCCGGGTGGCGGACTACCGCGATAATATGGCCAAGCAGACCCAGGTTAACCTGCTTTCATCAATGGCTATTTAACGAACTCACGGCGGAAACGTAAGTTTCCGCCAGCCATTCAGCTTTTTCCGCTAGCCTTTGTACCTCGCCTGACGCATCCTACGCACCGGCTTTGACGCTTTCGGAATCACGTTGAGGAATTATGAAGAAGATCTTTTTTGCCGCTGCCTTACTGCTGAGCGGCGTGCTGGTGGGCTGTAACCAACTGACCCAATATTCCATCAGCGAACAGGAAATTAACCAGGCGCTGCAAAAACGCAACGATTTTGCGAAAGATATTGGCCTGCCTAGCGTGGCTGATGCGCACATTGTGCTGAACAACCTGGCATCGGAAATTGGTCGTGAAGAGCCGAACAAAGTGACGCTGACCGGCGATGCCAACCTGGATATGACCTCCCTTTTCGGTAACCAGAAAGCGGTCATCAAGCTGAAACTGAAGGCGTTGCCGGTGTTTGATAAAGAGAAAGGCGCTATTTACTTGCAGGAGATGGAAGTGGTGAAAGCCGACGTGCAGCCAGAAAAAATGCAAACAGTGCTGCAAACGTTGATGCCCTACCTGAACCAGTCGCTGCGCAACTACTTTAATCAGCGTCCGGCTTATGTGCTGAAAGAGGACAGTAGCAAAGGTGAAGCGCTGGCGAAGAAATACGCCAAAGGCATTGAGGTGAAACCGGGCGAAATTATTATCCCCCTCACCGACTGAGTCCAGGGCGCCGCGAGCGCCCTTTTTTTCAGGAAAAAGATGCAAACGAAAACGTTTCCGCTTATCCTTAGTGCCCGGCAAAAAACACCTGATTCTCACCAGCCGGAGCACTCCAATGACACAATCCCAGGTTTTGAAAATCCGCCGTCCTGACGACTGGCACGTCCACCTGCGTGATGGCGATATGTTAAAAACCGTGGTGCCGTGGACCAGTGAAACCTACGCCCGCGCCATTGTCATGCCCAATCTCGCTCCTCCTGTGACAACCGTGGATGCTGCGCGCGCGTACCGCCAGCGCATTCTTGATGCCGTGCCTGCCGGGCATGATTTCACCCCGCTAATGACCTGCTATCTGACCGACAGCCTGAGTGCGGATGAAGTGGAACGTGGGTTTAACGAAAACGTCTTTACGGCGGCGAAACTTTATCCCGCGAATGCCACCACCAACTCCAGCCACGGCGTCACCAGCATTGATGCCATTATGCCGGTGCTGGAGCGCATGGAGAAACTGGGTATGCCGCTGCTGGTGCATGGCGAAGTGACCCACGCGGAGATCGATATCTTCGATCGCGAAGCGCGTTTTATTGAAACGGTGATGGAGCCGCTGCGCCAGCGCCTGCCGGGTTTGAAAGTGGTGTTTGAGCATATCACCACCAAAGACGCGGCCGATTATGTGCGCGAGGGTAACGAGCGCCTGGCGGCGACCATTACGCCACAGCATTTGATGTTTAACCGTAACCATATGCTGGTTGGCGGTGTGCGTCCGCATCTCTACTGTTTGCCTATCCTTAAGCGCAATATCCACCAGCAGGCGCTGCGAGAGTTGGTCGCCAGTGGATTTGAACGCGCTTTTCTCGGTACTGATTCCGCACCGCACGCGCGGCACCGGAAAGAGGCAAGCTGTGGTTGCGCCGGTTGCTTCAATGCGCCGACTGCGCTCGGCAGCTACGCTACCGTGTTTGAAGAGATGAACGCCTTGCAGCATTTTGAAGCGTTCTGCTCGCTGAATGGACCGCGTTTTTACGGGCTGCCGCTCAATGAGAGCTTTATTGAGCTGGAACGCATCGAAAGCGTTGTACCAGAGAGCATTGCCCTGACGGACGATACGCTGGTGCCATTCCTCGCGGGTGAAACCGTTCGCTGGCGCGTTAAGCAGTAAAAATTTTACTGCCCCCTGTTGTAAAGATACTTTATTAACTGTATATATATACAGTAAACACACAGGGGGCTATTATGCGCATTGAAGTGACTATCGCCAAAACCACACCCTTACCGCCAGGTGCTATCGATGCGCTGGCGGGCGAATTATCCCGTCGGCTCAATAATTACTATCCCGAACACGATAACAAAATCACCGTTCGCTACGCGGCGGCTAATAACCTGTCGGTGCTTGGTGGCGCAAAAGAAGATAAAGATCGCATAAGTGAAATTTTGCAGGAAACCTGGGAAAGCGCCGACGACTGGTTTATCAACGACTAATTTCTCTTTAAGTTTGTTCTTATTGCCGGGTCGCCCCGGCTTTTTTGTCTGTTTTTTACGCCATTCATTAATTCCACAGTTCTTTAGTAAAAATATGTGCTTAAGGTTTCGTTTTCTTATTCAAAAAAATCCAACAGCCTAAAAAACATGTTGCAGAGTGTTTATTTATTCGATCATCACCCCCATCTGTTGATATACTAAAGAGGCTTCAAATAAAACACGCATTGAACCTCGAAAGTCGTTGTCTAAATAAACACGCTAATATGGGGGTTATGATGGTAAAGAATAATGAAGTCATCCAGACCCATCCACTGGTCGGATGGGACATCAGTACCGTGGATAGTTACGATGCCCTGATGCTCCGGTTACACTACCAGACCCCAAACAGAGCCGCTCAGGAAGAGACTGAAGTCGGCCAGACGTTATGGTTAACGACAGATGTCGCCCGCCAGTTTATATCGATTCTCGAGGCGGGTATTGCCAAGATTGAATCAGGCGATTACCAACAAGATGAGTACCGCAGGCATTAGTCTTAATGCTGACCTTCATCCCAACAGGCACCCTTCAGGGTGCCTTAATTATTTCTGCCCTTGTATAACGCCGCCAGGTTAATTACCCTCCTGAACACGCTTTTTCCTGGAGAACACCATGAAATATGACCTGATTATTATCGGCAGCGGATCTGTCGGCGCAGCTACCGGCTATTACGCCACCCGCGCCGGGCTAAATGTCCTGATGATCGATTCCCATCTTCCTCCACACCAGCAAGGCAGCCATCATGGCGATACGCGTTTGATTCGCCACGCGTATGGCGAGGGTGAAAAATATGTTCCGCTGGTGCTGCGTGCCCAACAGTTGTGGGATCAATTAGCCCACGAAAGCGGTGAGGCGGTGTTCGAACGGACCGGCGTGATCAACCTCGGACCGGCTGATTCCGAATTTCTCGCCAATGTCGCCCACAGTGCTAAGCAGTGGGATCTGGCGGTAGAAAAACTGGATGCGCCTTCACTGATGGCCCGCTGGCCAGAAATCACCGTGCCGGAAGACTATATCGGTCTGTTCGAAGCCGATTCTGGCGTGCTAAGGAGCGAACTGGCGGTAAAAACCTGGATCAGTCTCGCCCAGCAAGCCGGTTGCGCACAACTGTTTAATTGCCCGGTTACCGCGCTGCGTCATGACCCTGAAGGCGTGACCATCGAAACAGCGGAAGGCGAGTTCGTCGGCAAGAAAGTGTTGATTAGCGCAGGTACCTGGGTGCGTCAGTTAATTCCAACGCTTCCGGTACAACCCGTACGCAAGGTTTTCGCCTGGTTCCAGGCAGACGGCCGCTACAGCAGCAAAAATCACTTCCCAGCCTTCACCGGTGAAATGCCGAATGGCGATCAATATTACGGCTTCCCCGCCGAAGATAACGCGCTGAAGATCGGTCGTCATAACGGCGGCCAGCTCATCGACGAGGCGCGACAGCGTACACCTTTTGGCAATGAAGCGGGAGACGGTTCGGAGTGCTTCGGTTTTCTGCGACAGTTCCTGCCGGGAATCGGCGGTTGCCTTTATGGCGCTTGATGTACCTACGATAACTCGCCGGATGAAGATTTTATTATTGATACTTTGCCGGAACATCCGGACACGCTGATTATCACCGGACTGAGCGGACATGGATTTAAATTCGCGCCAGTGCTCGGCGAAATCGCCAGTGAGTTTGCACAGGGTAAACGCAGCGATTTTGATTTGACACCTTTTTCCCTGTCACGCTTTACCCGATAATCCGTCGGCGGCCTTATTTGTGGCCGCCTTTATTTTTCTACGGAGAGATCATGCGTCGTTTATTCAACTTCCTTATTAATAACGTGCGTGAGCATTTGATGTTATATATTGCGCTGTGGCTTCTCGTTGCGCTGATCGACCTTATTTATATTGTATGGTCCTGACCATAAATACTGACAAAAGCTGACATTTATTTAAAAAAAATAAAATTAAAACAATTTCTCTGAACAACAGCAACCTCACAAACCCTGCCATTAACCGCCAGACTTACCTTCCATCCTCTAATCACCTGAACATTCAAAGCAAAAATCATTCAAAAAATATGATATAGAAAAATTAATTATTTAATTGATTAATTTTCAGTTGCAATATGTATCCGCTCCCGCCATTTTAAATTAACCGTTCATTAACCAGATTCACAATTATGCAATTTCGCAACTCATCCGCCCGCTATGGCGCTATTTCCGTTGCTCTTCACTGGCTGATGGCAATAGCCGTTTATGGCATGTTTGCGCTGGGATTATGGATGGTCACGCTCAGCTATTATGATGGCTGGTACCATCAGGCACCGGAACTGCATAAAAGCATCGGCATTCTGTTGATGTTAGGGCTGGTGGTGCGCATTGTCTGGCGGCATATGTCACCGCCCCCTTCTCCACTTTCCAGTTATTCACGCCTGACGCGAGCAAGCGCCGTACTGGTTCATATTGCACTCTATGTGTTGCTGTTTGGCATTCTCATCAGCGGTTATTTGATCTCCACCGCGGATGGCAAACCGATCAACGTATTTGGCCTGTTTAACGTGCCTGCGACGCTTACCGACGCCGGTTCGCAGGCGGATCTCGCAGGTACTGTTCATTTATGGCTGGCATGGAGCGTGGTCGTGCTCTCGGTATTGCACGGCCTGGCCGCCTTAAAACACCATTTCATCGATAAAGACGCCACTCTCAAGCGCATGCTGGGAAAATCGTCGCCTGACTCTGGAGCATAATATGAAGAAAATCCTGCCGGGACTCGCTCTCGCCTCGCTACTCTTTGCTAGCAGCACTGCCGTAGCCGCAGATTATAAAATCGATAAAGAGGGGCAACACGCTTTCGTTAACTTCCGCATCCAGCATCTTGGATACAGTTGGTTATACGGTACGTTTAAAGATTTCGACGGTACATTTACCTTCGACGAAGCCAACCCGGCCGCCGATAAAGTGAATGTGACGATCAACACTAACAGCCTGGATACCAATCATGCTGAACGTGATAAGCATCTGCGCAGTGCGGAATTTTTGAATGTGGCGAAATTCCCGCAGGCGACGTTCAGCTCTACTGAAGTGAAGAAAACGGCTGATGGATTGGATATCACCGGCAATCTGACGCTGAATGGCGTGACCAAGCCGGTGGTGCTGGCGGCAAAACTCATCGGTGAGGGCAAAGATCCGTGGGGCGGCGTACGTGCAGGTTTTGAAGCTTCCGGCAAAATTGCGCTGAAAGATTTCAATATTACGACCGATCTTGGGCCAGCATCGCAGGATGTGGAGCTGATTATTTCCGTCGAAGGTGTACAGCAGAAGTAAATGAACAGGAGAGGGTTTCCCCTCTCCTGTTTGCGTTATTCTGGATCCGGAATACCCAGTTTCGTGTTCAGACGTCCGCGTGATTTGTTGAAGATTTTATTGCCATTCTCACGTCCGGCGCGGCGTTTACGCTGCTCTTCTTCCGGCAATTTGCTCTCTTCCTGACACAATTCGCTGCAACAGCCTTCATATTTCTCCGCACAAGCCGGGCACTGAATAAACAGCAAATGGCAACCGTCATTGCGACAGTTGGTATGCGAGTCGCACGGCGCACCACACTGGTGGCAATGGGCAATCACGTCGTCGGAAATGCGTTCCCCCATACGTTCATCGAAAACGAAATTCTTCCCGACAAAGCGAACGGGCAGGCCTTGTTCACGGGCGCGACGCGCATACTCAATGATGCCGCCTTCGATATGCCACACTTTATTAAAACCGTTGTGCTTCATCCAGGCGCTCGCCTTTTCACAGCGAATACCGCCGGTGCAATACATCACAATTTTCTTGTCTTTATGCGCCTGCATCATCTCAACGGCTTTAGGTAACTGCTCGCGGAAAGTATCGGCGGGGATCTCCAGCGCGCCGTCAAAATGCCCCACTTCATATTCATAGTGGTTGCGCATATCGATAAAAATCGCTTCCGGATCGTCGAGCATAGCGTTCACTTCCGCCGCTTTCAGGTAATCGCCGACATCGCTGGCATTAAAACTCTCATCTTCAATACCGTCCGCAACAATACGATCGCGCACTTTCATGCGCAGCACCCAGAATGATTTACCGTCATCGTCAATGGCGATGTTCAGACGCAGGCCATCCAGTGCCGGATCGAAGGCATAAAGCGCATCGCGAAAAGCCGGGAACTGGCTTTGCGGTACGCTGACCTGGGCATTAATCCCTTCATGGGCAAGATAAATGCGACCAAATACCTTCAGTGCGGTAAACGCCTGGTAAAGGGCATCGCGCGTTGCCTGCGGATTCATAATAGAAAAATATTTATAAAACGAGACCGTGATACGCGGCTCGGTTTCGGCAAGCATGCGCGCTTTTAATTCATCGTTGGCGATGCGGTTGTGTAACACTGGCATGGTGTACGTATCCTGCAAAGTAGAGAGTGAAAAAACGGCGGCATCATAAAGCAAATATTGATAATTTACATCCACACATTTTGCGCTACATTTCCTCTCAATCTGCTTATTACGGTATAACAATCACCGGAAAAACCGCCATTCTGTGCGCCCGGATTTTGGCAAATTCCGAAAAAGTGCGAGAATACAGGGAATTGTTGCTTAATACAGGACAGTCATGACGCTTTTACCTAAGTTTTCAGCCTCACTTTTACACCCTCGTTTTTGGCCCACCTGGTTTGGAATGGGTTTGCTGTGGCTGGTCGTTCAGCTCCCCTATCCGGTCATTTATCGCCTGGGGTATGGCATTGGGCATCTGGCTAAACGTGTGATGAAACGACGCGTGAAAATCGCCGAGCGCAATCTTGAACTCTGTTTTCCGCAGATGAGCGCCGAAGAACGGCAGCGTATGGTTGCCAAAAATTTTGAGTCAGTCGGCATGGGCGTCATGGAAACGGGCATAGCCTGGTTCTGGTCCGATCGCCGAATGGCACGCTGGATGGATGTTTCCGGTTTTGAATATGTTCGCGACGTACAGGCGCAAGGGCGCGGCATTTTGCTGATTGGCGTGCATTTTCTCACCCTGGAAGTTGGCGCCCGTATGTTCGGTATGAATGAGCCGGGTATCGGTGTCTACAGACCGAACGACAATCCGGTTATCGATCTGGTGCAGACCTGGGGCCGCATGCGTTCCAACAAGAGTATGATCGACCGAAAAGATCTTAAAGGAATGATCCGCGCGCTGAAAGCAGGCGAGGTTGTCTGGTACGCGCCGGACCACGATTACGGCCCACGGGCCAGCGTTTTCGCCCCTTTCTTTGCCGTTGAGCAGGCGGCGTCCACTTCTGGCACCTGGATGCTGGCGCGGATGTCTCAGGCTGCTATTGTACCGTTTGTTCCGCGTCGTAAGCCGGATGCAAAAGGCTACGAGCTGATCATGCTGGAACCGGAATACTCTCCGCCGCTTGACGATGCAGAAACAACAGCCGCCTGGATGAACAAAGTCGTGGAACGCTGCATCATGATGGCTCCCGAGCAGTATATGTGGCTACATCGCCGCTTTAAAACCCGCCCGGAAGGCGTCCCTTCTCGTTACTGAACACCTGAATAGCCCGCATTTGCGGGCTTTTTTTCATCATACAAAAATCGTCCTGCACATTGCAGCAACCATCACCTGGGCGCATAATTAGCATGCTTATCAATTTCCCTTATGCGCGCGTTGCAACAACGCTGTACGGATGGTTATGTCATCTTCTGATGCCCCAATAAACTGGCAACGTAATCTTACCGTTGCCTGGTTTGGTTGTTTTCTTACTGGCGCGGCCTTCAGCCTGGTCATGCCCTTTCTGCCGCTGTATGTTGAGCAACTCGGCGTGACCGATCCGGGTACGCTGAATATGTGGTCCGGGCTGGTGTTCAGTATTACCTTCCTTTTTTCAGCTATCGCTTCGCCGTTCTGGGGCGGGCTTGCCGACCGTAAAGGGCGCAAAATTATGTTGCTGCGGTCGGCGCTGGGCATGGCGATTGTCATGGCGCTGATGGGCATGGCGCAAAATGTCTGGCAGTTTTTAGTTTTGCGCGCGCTTTTAGGTTTATTGGGTGGATTTATCCCGAACGCGAATGCTTTGATTGCGACACAAATCCCGCGTAATAAAAGCGGCTGGGCACTCGGCACCCTTTCCACCGGTGGCGTCGGCGGTGCGCTGCTTGGGCCGCTGGCAGGCGGTCTTCTCGCCGATAATTGGGGTCTGCGGATGGTCTTCTTTATCACAGCGTCAGTGCTGTTCCTCTGTTTCCTGCTGACACTGTGCTGTATCCGGGAGAATTTTGTCCCGGTGGCAAAACGCGAAATGCTGCACTTCAAAGAGGTTTTTGCCTCGTTGAAAAGCCCAAAACTGGTGCTGAGCCTGTTTATCACCACGATGATTATTCAGGTGGCAACCGGCTCCATTGCGCCGATTCTGACGCTGTATGTGCGCGAATTGACGGGTAACGTCAGCAATATCGCGTTTATCAGCGGCATGATTGCGTCGGTGCCAGGCGTCGCGGCACTGATGAGCGCTCCTCGTCTGGGAAAACTGGGCGATCGCATCGGCCCGGAGAAGATCCTGGTGGCCGCGCTGGTGATATCCGTGCTGCTGCTGGTGCCCATGTCATTGGTACAAACGCCCTGGCAACTGGCGATTCTGCGTTTCCTGCTCGGCGCTGCCGATGGTGCGCTACTCCCGGCGGTGCAGACGCTGCTGGTCTATAACTCGACCAACCAGATTGCCGGGCGCATCTTCAGTTATAACCAGTCATTCCGTGATATCGGCAACGTTACCGGGCCACTTATTGGTGCAGCGGTCTCCGCCAGCTACGGGTTCCGCGCAGTCTTTTGTGTAACCGCAGGCGTGGTGCTTTTTAATGCCGTCTATTCCTGGTTCAGCTTACAGCGCCCTGCACGTTCTCACGCTGAAACGCCCACTTCCACCGCATCCGTGGTCAGCAGTAAAGAGTGATCGGTTACAGAGCGGGTCCCCCTGCTCTGCCGCCCTTTCATAATGATCAATTTCTGTTAAATATCTGATTACATCAGCCATCATTTGACGCTGGCGAAACCAGCGACTATAGATTTTTGCAGATACTTTTTCTGCAACTTGAGGAGTTTTTCCATGGCTGAATCCGAACTGGAGTATTACTCAACACTGTCTGAAGCAATTGATGCCGCACGGGAAATTTTTATTGCCAATAATCCAGATATTGATGAAGACGAGATCAGCGTGCAGCAATTTAATGCGCAAAAGTATGTTCTTCAGGATGGCGATATCGCCTGGCAGGCTGAGTTCTTTGCCGATGAGGAGGAGCCAGGAGAGTGTCTGCCGATGCTCAGTGGCGAAGCCGCGCAAAGCGTGTTCGACGGCGATTTCGACGAGATCGAAATAAGCCAGGAGTGGCAGGAAGAGAACACGCTGCACGAATGGGACGAGGGCGAGTTTCAACTTGAACCGCCGCTCGATACCGAAGAGGGTCAGACTGCGGCAGACGAATGGGACGAGCGCTGATCACTCATAGGGGCCGTGATGCGCATCCAGTGGCAACAGTAAGGTGTCGAACACCAGTGAAAAAGGCAGATCGAGTACAGTAATATAGCGCCACGCCGAATCACGAACATCCCATTGCACGCCGGGATAGTACTGATTTCCGTGGCCCTGCCCCGGGATAGTCCGACTGATAATGCTGCCGCAGCCGCTTAATAAACAGGCCATTACGACAACCAGAATAACTCTCACACCTGACCTCATCTTGCTGTTTGCAGAGTAAAAAAATACCGGCTCGGTGGCCGGTATTTTCCTTAATGTCGGCTTATTTCGCCTTCAACGCCAGCGGGTTTAGCTTCAGCTCTTCGTAATGGTTTACCCAGGAGAGATATCTCTCAGGTGCGGACCATACGCGATAGTGCAGTCGCGAAAGCGTCACGGGATCGCTTAGCAGCACCAGGCGACGATCGCGGTTCAGCTTCTCAGGCGTTTCGTTCAGCGCCTGCTCAACGTGACGATCGCGGGCAATTTCCAGCACGCGGCTGGAGCGGTGACGCGCAGTTGCCATTGCTGTTGCCAGCGCATTGAAAGAAGGATTAAACACCGCGTGCATAAACCCATCCTCCAGCGAACGCGAGCGGTTCAGCTCCAGATAGTTATCGGTATCCACCAGCACCTGCGGCGGCGAATACTCTTCCGGAATGAGGAACAGCTTCCAGCGTTTCGTACGCAAACCTACCGTGGAGCGACTGGAGATCACTGATACAAATGGCGACAGAATCAGCGAGAACACAATAGGCGCCAGCCAGAACAGGAAACGCAGATCCAGCCACGCCATTCCCACGGCCCATACCAGCCCCAGCAGTAACTGCGAGCCGTGACGCATAAAGGCTTCGCCCCACGGCGTGGAGTCATCATCACGCTGCGGCGAATTCCACACCACTTCCCAGCCGAGGAAGGCGCTGACAACAAATACAGTGTGGAACAGCATGCGCACGGGTGCCAGCAGAACTGAGAACAGCACTTCCAGCAGCAACGAGATCGTTACACGGAAGAAGCCGCCATACTCTTTCGGCCCTTTACACCATACCAGAATGATACTTAGCAGTTTCGGCAGGAACAGCAGCACCATTGTCGAGGCAAACAGCGCGATAGCCAGCTCAGGACGCCACTGCGGCCATACCGGGAACAACTGGCGCGGTTGCAAGAAGTACTGCGGCTCCGTCAGGGCATGCACCACCTGCAACGCCGTGGAGAGCGCAAGAAACATAAACCACAACGGTGCAGAAAGGTAGGACATCACGCCCGTCAGGAACACTGCGCGGTGTACCGGGTGCATACCTTTTACCAGGAACAGACGGAAGTTCATCAGGTTGCCATGGCACCAGCGACGGTCGCGTTTCAGCTCATCGAGCAGGTTCGGCGGCAGCTCTTCATACGAACCCGGCAGGTCATAAGCGATCCAGACGCCCCAACCCGCACGACGCATCAGCGCCGCTTCCACGAAGTCGTGCGACAAAATGGAACCGGCAAAAGAGCCTTCACCCGGCAGCGGTGCCAGGGCACAGTGCTCGATAAACGGCTTCACGCGGATAATCGCGTTGTGCCCCCAGTAGTGGGATTCCCCTAACTGCCAGAAGTGCAGCCCCGCAGTAAACAGCGGCCCGTAAACACGGGTGGCAAACTGCTGACAGCGTGCGTACAGCGTATCCATACCGGACGCTTTCGGCGACGACTGGATGATCCCAGCATTCGGATTGGCCTCCATCAGGCGCACCAGACCGGTCAGACATTCGCCGCTCATCACGGAGTCTGCGTCCAGCACCACCATGTAGCTGTACTGGCTGCCCCAGCGACGGCAGAAGTCATCAATGTTGCCGCTTTTACGTTTCACGCGACGACGGCGACGGCGATAGAAGATCTGCCCTTCACCCTGCACTTCCGCGATCAGCTCCATCCACGCTTTCTGCTCAGCAACGCAGATATCCGGGTTATAGCTATCGCTGAGGATATAGACGTCGAAATGCTGTTGCTGCCCGGTAGCTTTAACCGATTCCCAGGTCGCACGCAGCCCCGCAAAAACGCGATCCACGTCTTCGTTACAGATAGGCATAATCAACGCGGTACGATGTTCCGGGTTAAGCGGCTCATCACCCACCGTTGAGTGCGAAATGCTGTACTTGTCGCGGCCGATAAGCAGTTGCAGGAAGCCCATCAGCGCCGTCCAGAAACCGGCGGATACCCAACAGAACAGGACGGCGAACAGGATCAGAATGCCGGTTTGCAGCACGTACGGCAGCAACTGCATAAAGGAAACCCACAGATCCTGGCCCGCCATATCGGTCGGGTTGATCAGCGCCCAGCCCTGATAAGGCAGGATGGTTTTCATATACCAGGTCGCCACCACCGTCTGCGCCAGCGTCAGCAGCAGTAAAATATAACGGCGGATTGAGCCGACAGTACGCCATTTCTGTTCGTGTGCCTGCTCTTCTTTCGTCAGACGAGAAAGATAACGCGGAGCCACTTCCCGTCCACGAAGGCGATCCCAGAAACGCCCGATAGGGTTGGTACGCCACGGATCGGGAAACATGGAAGAACGCTTCGCTTTCGGCATTGCCTGAAGTTGCGCACGCCCTTCTTCATCCTTAATAAGCTGCTCTTTGCCCAGTGAATCCGGCCAGCTATGCTGCAAGCGCGCCGTCACAGAACCCAACGGCGTATCGTCTTCACGTTTCCAGTCTGTGTGTTCAGCATCCAGCGCCTGATGCACGCTAAGAATACTCTCTGTCGGCAGCACTGCCTTCTCCGCATCCGTGAGCGGCAGCGCGTCGATATACTCAGTTGTCTTATTCATTGGCAGGTAGCTGATAGCTCCAGGTTTCACTCAGGGTCTGGTCGGCATTTACCAGGGCCGCGCGCATATCCGTCGTTTTCTTCGGATCTTTAACTTTCACGCGTAACATCAAACGCCAACCTTGCGTCACTGGATTATAGCGAACGGTGTTTTCCACGATTTCGCCGTTATCGCCAATGCTGGCTTGCGCGGTGACTGGGGTGTCCTGCGGCAGTTTTTTCATATCCTGGCCGGTGAAATCGACGACAAAGGCGATCGTTCCGTCAGGCTGACGAATCAGGTTCGACTGTTTTACATCACCGGTCGAACGACGAGTTTGCAGTACCCAGGCGTTGTCTGGCGCATGCAGTTTATCTTCGTCGCGACTAAAGGTGATGGTGTATTTAAAGTTCATCTCCTTGCCTGGTTCCGGCAGTTGATCCGGTGTCCAGTAGGCTACGATGTTATCGTTGGTTTCGTCATTGGTCGGAATTTCAACCAGCTCAACTTTCCCTTTGCCCCACTCGCCTTTCGGCGTAACCCATGCGCTCGGACGCAGATCGTAGCGGTCATCAATGTCTTCAAAACGGGAGAACTGACGGCCACGCTGCAGCAGGCCAAAGCCCTGCGGGTTTTCCATCGCATAGCTGCTGACAGCCAGGTGTTTCGGGTTGTTCAACGGGCGCCAGATCCACTCGCCGTTGCCGGCAAGCATCGACAGACCGTTAGAATCATGCAATTCCGGGCGGTAGTTGGTCGCCGGAGAGGGTTGCGACGGACCGAACAGGAACATACTGGTCAGCGGCGCAACACCCAGTTTGCCCACTTTATCGCGCAGGTAAACTTTGGATTGCACATCCACTACAGTATCGCGTCCAGGGATAATCACGAAGCGATAGGCTCCCGTGGCGCGCGGTGAATCCAGCAATGCGTAAATCGTCAGGCGTTTATCGGCAGGCTTGGGACGCTCGATCCAGAATTCACGAAAACGTGGGAACTCTTCGCCGGAGGGGAGCGCAGTATCAATCGCCAGACCGCGCGCGGAGATCCCATAAACCTGACCTGCGCCAATCACGCGGAAGTAGCTTGCGCCCAGCATGCTGACGATTTCATCGTTTTTATCTTTATTATTGATGGGGTAAAGAACTTTGAAACCAGCAAAACCAAGATCTTTTACAGTGTCTTTATCGTGCTGAACGTTACCAAAATTAAAGTAGTCCGGGCTGTATTTAATTTGGCGAACGGCGGTAGCGGTCACTTCGTTGAGGGTCACCGGCGTATCGAAATACATGCCCTGATGATAAAACTCAAGCTTAAACGGGGTGTTGGTCGCGTTCCAGTAGGCTTTGTCGTGGTTGAACTGAATCTGCTGATAGTCCGCGTATTTCATGTCACGGAAAACAGAGGGCAGATTGCTCTTGGGTGCTTCATAGCCTTTGCCAGCCAGGGATTGTGCCTGTTTTGCGACATCGTCAATAGAAAAAGCCCAGCCTGATGACGTATAAAGTGACAACAGAACCGCAGCGCCTACCCAACGCATTTTCATCATTTGTAATTTAGGTTTCATAATAACTAAGCACTTCCCCCTTTGTGTGCTTAAATCGATCCGATCCATTTTAATGGAAACTCAGCCAATCCGACAACTGAATCCCTGTATTGTTCTGCCTGCTGGCTCATTGAATAAGCAAAGAAACTCACCCTTATCGTTTTGCAGGCTTATCCTGGAGACAGGTTATCGGACATAGTGTAGGGTTAGTTTCGAATGTAACCATTATTTGTCTTATGGATAAGGCGAAAAGTCTTAGAATGCCCGGAGTTATATGGCCAGAGTACCCGCACAACGAGAATATTTCCTTGATTCCATCCGCGCGTGGTTAATGCTGCTTGGGATCCCGTTCCACATCTCGCTGATTTATTCCAGCCATATGTGGCACGTTAACAGTACCTATCCTTCCTGGTGGCTGACCCTGTTTAATGACGCTATTCATGCATTTCGCATGCAGGTGTTTTTTGTCATATCCGGTTATTTTTCATACATGCTATATCTGCGTTATCCGCTTAAACGCTGGTGGATGGTGCGCGTTGAACGTGTCGGTATACCGATGCTCACCGCAATTCCGCTGCTCACGTTGCCGCAATTTATTATGTTGCAATATGTGAATAACAATACCACGGAATGGCGCACCTTATCGGCGTATGACAAATTCAATACGCTGTCGTGGGAACTGATATCTCATTTATGGTTCCTGTTAGTACTCGTCATATTAACAACGGTTGGCATGTGGTTGTTTAAAAAAATAAAAAACAATGCCGATCGCCTACTTGGTTCTATTTCACTCGGTACGCTTTCCCTCTGGTTCCTGCTGCTGGGCATTGCCTGGGCCGCATTTCGGCGCATTATTTTTCTGTTGTATCCCGATATATTGCGCGATGCGCTGTTTAATTTCGCCGTCATGCAGTCGCTGTTTTACATTCCTTTCTTTATCCTTGGTGCGCTGACTTTCATAAATCCGCGGCTAAAATCACTTTTTACCACGCCGTCACCGTGGTGCATGGTTGGCTCAGCGCTGGCGTTTGTTGCTTATCTGCTTAACCAACGCTATGGCAGCGGCGATGCGTGGATGTATGAAACCGAAGCGGTAATTACCATGCTGCTGGGGCTGTGGATGGTGAATGTGGTGTTCTCGCTGGGGCACCGGTTGCTTAATTTTCAGTCGGCGCGGGTGAGTTATTTTGTCAATGCGTCGCTGTTTATTTATCTGGTACACCATCCGCTGACGCTGCTCTTTGGCGCATGGATCACTCCACATATTCAGTCCAACGCGTTAGGTTTTGTCACCGGACTGGTATTCGTCATTGGGATTGCGGTTTTGCTGTATGAAATTCACTTGCGCATTCCGCTGCTGCGTTTTCTCTTCTCCGGTAAACCGCAGGAGAAAGAGGTGAAAACCCACGCTACCGCCCGTTGATTTCGCAGGCTGCTCCTGGAGTAGCCTGCGCTTGCCCTATTTTGCAGGTTCTTCGCCCTGCTGTGTTAATAATCGCTGGTAAAGGTGCGCCGTTTCGCCATCAAAGCAGACAAACAAGACCTGCTGTAGCTGAGGGCGTCGGATCAAATGTGCAGACACCGTGTTGACCGCGATCTCTGCCGCCGCCGCTTTCGGATAGCCATACACACCAGTACTTATCGCCGGGAAAGCGATCGTGGTGTAGCCGTTCGCTTCAGCCAGCAACAGACTGTTGCGGTACGCATCCTCCAGCAGATGAGCTTCGTGTTCACCGCCGCCGCGCCACACAGGGCCAACCGTGTGGATCACCGCTTTAGCGCGCAGATTTCCCGCCGTGGTGATCACCGCATGCCCCGGAGGGCACTCCCCTTGTTGCTGACGCACCTGCTGACACGCCTTCAACAACTCCGGTCCTGCCGCGCGATGAATAGCGCCATCAACGCCGCCGCCGCCAAGTAGCGACGAGTTTGCGGCATTCACAATGACATCAACCTCGAGAGTAGTGATATCTCCCTGAAGTACCTGCATACGTGGCTGCATTTTTGCCCCCTTTTCGGTCAATCAACCGCCTTTCCGATAAGTGTATCCTGGAGCGGGGGCAACATGCAGGCACAATCAGTGATAACTGATAACGACAATAGCCTTTGAATGCTCTGGATCGAGATAGTGCATCTCGACTTTCGCCAGCGATGCAAAAGACTGCCCGGCAATGTCACGCAGCGAAAATTGCTGCGTTTCGACCTTTTGCCCCTGCGGGCAAGAGAGCTCCAGTCGCTGCGAGTGGGTACGATAATCGCAACCACCTTCAACAATTGCACCCTGGAAATGAATGATCCCACCTGGCGTAGCAGCGCCGACAGAAGTGGTAGATAAAAGGATAATGAGAGACAGGAATGTCATAAAAAGCCGCATAAACACCTCACAGATTACTCATCCTTGATGGTGGGAGTCAGATATTCCACCTACCTGACTCATCGGCATTTTTAATTAATCTCTTTAATAGTTTAGCGTACAAAACGCACTGCTGCGGGCTACCAGGCTGTTTTTATAAGATTTTTTATTGATGCGATTTATACTTTTTCTTGCTCGTTTAGCAAAGGCTGCGCACGGCGAGCAGCGATCCACAAGCCGCTATTTTTCATGGCGTAACCGAAAAGCAGCCCGACGGCCAGCGAAGGCACAATCATCTGCCACTCACTCTGCCCGGCAAACGTCGCGCAGGCACCAATAAAAGTGCCCGGCACAAAAGAGAGCAGCAAGCTTTTGGCCTGCAAACACATCAGGAATGCCACCACGCCGGTCATCATATAGCCGACGATCGACAAATGCGGTGCCAGCGCTGCGCCATGAATAATCACTTGTGCCCAGACAACACCGCTCATGACGGTACAGGTGGAGATCAGTAGCCCTTTCAACCCGCCCTGCGGGCAGGCGAAATAAGCCGTACATCCGAGAAAGCCCGCCCAGCTAATCAAGCCGAGGGAAACGGCCACCCAGCCCCAAAGGCCAGAGAGGATACCCGTCGTCAGTGCAATAGAAAGGAGAATGTTCATGGAGCGCATCATAGCAGATGCGCACCGGGGTTATGTGACCACAGGCACATTAATTGAAACGATGAATTATTCGTTACATTTGATTGGTGATATGTATCACATTATTCGGCAGATTCTTCCTGCAATTCATCCCACATTGCTGCAATCGCATCTCGCGAGAGTGGTGCCATTGTGCGCCAGAACGGCGTGGTCGCGTGGGCTTCCACCTTACCGAAGAACGTGCCACACCACGGCAGCAGATAGTCTGCGAATAGGGTTTCCAGCGCTTCGCTTTCATCCTCAGCCGACTGGTCTTCCAGCCAGGAGGCTGCCAGCAGCAATGTACCAATATGATCGGCTGGCGCATCGGTTAACGGCATGCCACGGCTCGACAAAAATGAACGGACTTCAGCTTCTGTAGCGCCATCCACCCAGGCGCTGCGAAACGGCGACACCCGGCACTCTTCGCCGACAAACAGCGCGTTGTAATCGGCAGCCAGCGCCTGCGCATCGCAGTTTTTTTGCAGGCGCTCCAGCAATTCATCCTGCTCCAGGGGCCAGCTTTCCGCCAGTTTCCCCTCGCGGATCAGAGTGTACAGCGGCACCAGCAGCGGATCCTGCGGCTGACGATAAAACAGCGAGCCAAGTACGCGGCAAAGGATAGAAAATTCGTTCATTCAGTTGTTCCAGTCAGTATTAAAGTTCAGCAAATTCAGCAATTGGCGCCATGCCGCGGGACTCAAGGAAACTCAGCAGGCGACGCGGTGAGACGTTCAGAATACGTTCTTCCGGGAAACCGACATCATCGAGTACCTTACGGCATTCAGTGAAATCACCCAGTGTAAACGCGGTGTGAGAATCCGATCCCAGTGCAACCCAGCCGCCAGCATCACGCACCGCGGCAGCAATCGCACGGCAGTTATCTTCACTACCTTTGCGTGAGTGCATAAAGGAAGAGTTGTTAATCTCCAGCGCCACCTGATATTTCGCGGCAGCTTCCGCGATTGCAGGAATATCAACCTCAAATTTCGGGTTGCCGGGATGGCTGATAATGTGAACGTTGCCGCTGGCCATTGTGGCAATCATCGCCTGCGTATGCGCGGCTTTATCCTGCGGTGGAAAGACCGGTTCATGGAAACCGGCAATGATCAGATCGAGTGATGACAGCATCGGGCCGGTGCAGTCGATCTCACCATCGGTGTTTTTAATGTTGGCCTCAATACCGCGCAAAATCCCCACGCCATCCACCAGACGCGGCCAGATGCGCATATTGACGAAGTGCCAGTAATGCGGCGCATCCGCCATATCCGGGCCGTGGTCAGTAATGGCAAACAGTTTGATGCCTTTGCTTTTTGCTTCGGCAATATAATCATGAAGCGTGCTATAAGCATGGGTGCTGGCGACGGTATGCATATGCAGGTCAACGGGGTACATGGCTCACTCCTGTCGTTATTTTTTGCAAGGATAGCAGTTATCGGTGTCGATTTTAATGACAAAACCCGGCCGGGCCGGGCTTTCATTAATAACCCCGAACTCTGTCAACGCGCCCGCTGACGGTTTCTCCGCGCTCCAGTTTGCCAATAGTGTGGCTGATAAACTCAATGGCTTCGGTTGGTCTCGTGAACGCCGCAATGTGCGGAGTCATTGCCACACGCGGATGCGCCCACAGCGGATTATCAGCAGGGAGCGGCTCGCGGCTGAACACATCAAGCATCGCGCCCTTCACCTTTCCGCTCTCCAGCGCCGCCAGCAGATCGGCTTCAACAACATGGACGCCGCGTGCCAGGTTCATCACGTAACTGTGGTCGGCAAGTTGATTAAGCAGTGACTGATTAATAAGACCAACCGTTTCCGGCGTATTCGGCAGCAAGTTGATCAGCACACGCGTGCCCTGCAAAAAATCGCCCAGTTCTTCAGGGCCAGCAAAACTTTGTACACCAGGCAGCGACTTACGGCTGCGGCTCCAGCAACGCACCGGAAATCCCCACGGCAGCAGGCTTTCCGCGACTTTTGAACCCAACACACCCGCACCAAGAATACCGACAGTGAAATCGCCGTGCGCATACTCTTCCAGTTGCTGCCATCTGGACTGCTGTTTTAACGCCTGATAATCATCAAAACGCCGGAACCAATGCAGCACCTGGCTTACCGCATACTCTTGCATTTGCGATCCCATCCCGGTGTCTTCCAGGCGGAATAGCGGAATATCATCAGCCAGCATCCCCGGGTTGGCGCTGAGCTGACCAAGAATGGCATCAACCCCGGCGCCAAGCGCAAACACCCCTTTCAGTTTACGTCCTTTAAGCATTTCGACAGGGGGATGCCACACCAGGGCATAATCCGCCGGGGCATTATCGCCTGCCGTCCATGCACGCACATTCACCTGCGGCATCGCCTTACGCAGCGCGTTAATCCAGTATTCGCTATTAAAGGAAGGGTGATAAAAAATAATGTCCATTCCAACTCCAGAAATCGTTGTGATGTATCCGGATAATTCCCGGTTCTATTGGGTATTTTAAAAGGGTGATCAGCATAACAAATTTCTCCTGTACGCCGCGGAGAAAGTACCGTGATGAGAAAAAAAGCGATTTCAGAACGTTTAAGAAGCAGGTTGTTTGAAGTTTGTCTAAACACGCTAATTTATTGAAAAAGAAGATTGACGCCGCAATGGCTTTTCCCTACATTAGCGCCCGTCCCGATGACATCGGGAAGACAATGTGGTGAGGTGTCCGAGTGGCTGAAGGAGCACGCCTGGAAAGTGTGTATACGGCAACGTATCGGGGGTTCGAATCCCCCCCTCACCGCCATCATTTCAGACGAGAGCCTGTACGAAAGTACGGGCTTTTTTCTTTTATATTCTCCCTTCCTGGGGGGATGAGAATCCCCGACCGGGGTTCGACAACGGGCAACTGCCCGTTGGACAGACCACGAATAACATGAGTGGGCTGCCCGCAGGGCGAGCGAAGCGAGTCAATCCCCCCACTCTCCCTTCCAATGCCGATTAAACATCAGAAATGGCGTCGACACCTTATATAACCGTGGTTTTAGCCATCTCCTGCCCTGGCTTCGCGCCGGAACGCCAGGCGATAGCGACGCTTTACCCGGACTACATTTCTGGTCAAATTTTTGGTCCAAAATCCGCCATTGCTCACACCTTAAGCGAACAGCCATCAATGCGGAAAATATGCTTGACCGTTTCAGTGCAACTCCCTATAGTAGCGCCCCGTTGCCCCCCAAGTGGCGGCAGCAATACAATGTGGTGAGGTGTCCGAGTGGCTGAAGGAGCACGCCTGGAAAGTGTGTATACGGCAACGTATCGGGGGTTCGAATCCCCCCCTCACCGCCATCATTCAAAGAAGAGCCCGTATGCAAATGCGGGCTTTTTTTTCGCATGTCGCACATGCTATCCACAAACTGCACTCAACAATCGCAAAAAACATCCTCATTTCAGCTCAGAAGAAAACCCTCTGACCTTGTTCACTTTGTTTCTCCCACAGCTATCACCGGTGCATTACTATGGCGTTCCATGAGCGAAAACGAGTGCCGTAATGAAAGAACGCAATAGCGTAAGTGGGAAATTAACCCTGCTGGCCATCATTGGCGATCCCATTGCGCAAGTACGCGCCCCTTTGATGATCAATGCCGCCATGGAAGAGCGACACATCCCGGATACACTGATGGTTCCTTTGCATGTTGCGCCTGGCAATGTGCAGCAAGCGATTGAGGGACTGAAAGCTGTGCAGAATTTCGCTGGCGCCATCATCACCATGCCGCATAAAAAAGAGGTTATGCGCTTCCTTGACTCAACGAGTACCACGGCAGCACATTGCGGTGCCTGCAATGTCATCCGCCGTGACCAGCACGGGAAAATCCATGGCACAATGCTGGATGGCGAAGGTTTTGTCGCCAGTCTGCTGGAGCGGGATATTGCCGTTGGGCAAAAGAAAATCTATCTGGCAGGAACCGGTGGCGCAGGTACGGCGATCGCACATGCGCTGGCTGCTCATCAGGTTGCAGAATTGATTATCTATAACCGCACCGTCAGCCGGGCTGAAGCACTTATCCGTGAATTGTCGGTTTTCTATCCGCAGGTGCAGTTTCGGTTGGGCAACGATAAACCCGCAGAGGTTGATATTGCCATTAATGCCACCTCCGTTGGCATGGACGGGACGCAAGAACTCCCCTTCTCGCTTATGGCGCTCAACCCGCAGTCTGTGGTCTGCGATATCATTATTTTCCCGGAGACAACGGCGTTGCTCGCTGCGGCACAGCAGCGCAATTTATGCACACACTCTGGACGGGCCATGCTCGCCGCGCAGATTACATTGATGCTTGAATTTATGCTGCATGGCAAAAAGGCATAAAAAAGCCCGGCAAGCCGGGCTCTTCCATTGAGATAGCATCAATCATAAGCCAGCAGTGTGCGCTGGCAGAGAGCGGAGCGTACGCAGTCATCTTTGTTAAAGCGCACCACGCCAATCATCTCATCTTCCTCAAAACGCGCCAGCGCATCGCTCAGCCCCGATTTAACACCGGAAGGCAGGTCGCACTGGGTGATATCGCCGTTGACAATCACCGTCACGTTTTCCCCGAGGCGTGTCAAAAACATCTTCATTTGCGCAGCGGTGACATTCTGAGCCTCATCAAGAATAACGACCGCATTTTCAAAGGTACGTCCGCGCATATAGGCGAACGGCGCGATTTCCACCTTACCAATCTCTGGGCGCAGGCAGTATTGCATAAAGGACGCGCCAAGGCGTTTAACCAGCACGTCATAGACGGGCCGGAAATAGGGCGCGAACTTCTCCGAAATATCGCCGGGTAAGAAGCCGAGATCTTCGTCAGCTTGCAGGACCGGCCGGGTAACAATAATCCTTTCCACGTCCTTATGGATCAGCGCTTCCGCCGCTTTCGCCGCGCTAATCCACGTTTTTCCGCATCCCGCTTCACCAGTTGCGAAGATCAGTTGTTTACTCTCGATAGCATTCAGGTAGTGCTCCTGAGCTTCATTGCGAGCGGCAATCGGAGAGGTATCACGGCTGTCCCGCGCCATGCCAATTGCTTCTACGCCACTCATCTGCACAAGCGAGGTGACCGACTCTTCTTCACGTTGTTTATGGCTGCGTGAATCACGTCTCAGCACGCGTTTCGCTTCACGACGAGCTTTGATCACTGCTTTTTGTCTTCCCATGGATAGCACCTTGAGTTGTTGGTTTACATCACGCGTATCTGTTTCGACACGACTATGCGCACAAACGTCTGAGGGTTGGCTTCCTTGTAAGCCTTGTCTTGCCTTTGAATATGATGTGGCTGAGCGACAGGCATCATCGCCGGTCACATCGTTGAAATCGGGTATGAACAAAGAGGAGGAAAATTCAGGGGCGAAGAAGTCATTGCCGGAGGGGGTTTCTCCGTGCCGGGTCTTACGTGGTCTTTTTGAGTGTCCGCTACAGGACTTTACCATCCGCGATCTCCTGAAGAACTTCATCACCGCAGGGAAAAACGCTTTAAACTAATTACATCAAAACTTAGCATCATTGCAACATTATTTTTACCTACTCATAACGTGCAAGCGCCCTGCGTTGTTGCAAAGAGTCTCTGATATGAATATTACAGAAAGATAACAGATACTTTCTAATACGAAAAAATGATAGCTGGATGGCAGAAAAAGTATGTCGAAATGCAACGAATGACAGAATATCCTGCCCGCAGGCGGGCAGGATAGGATCTTTACGCTTCGAGCAGAGATTGGGCAAGATAGTGATTTGCGTCTTTCACCCCAGGCAAAACAAAGAAGTAGCCGCCGCCAATCGGACGGATATATTCCTCCAGCGCCTCGCCGTTAAGCCGTTTTTGCACCGTCAGGAAACCTTTTTCCAGATCGTGCTGATAACAGACAAACAGCAAGCCCATATCAAGTTGACCTGAGTTCGTCACCCCGAGCGAATAGCTATAGCCCCGGCGCATCATCAGGCTTGATTGTGTCTCTTTGGTACGCGGGTTCGCCAGACGAATGTGGCTGTCGAGCGCAATCACATCGCCGTCCGGATCTTTTGTGTAATCCGGAATGTCGTGTTCTTGCTGCATGCCCAGCGGTGCACCGGAGTGTTTATCACGCCCAAAAATCGTTTGCTGCTCTTTCAGCGGCGTGCGATCCCAGAACTCAACATGGAACTGGATAATCCGCACCGCCTGATAGCTGCCGCCAACAGCCCAGGCCGGTTCACCTTGATCGCCGGTGACCCAGACCACTTCATTCATCAACGCGTTATTGCTGCTGTCCGGGTTGGCGGTGCCATCTTTAAATCCCAGCAGATTCACCGGCGTCTCTTTGCCTTTACTGCGCGCCGCATGATCGGAGATAAACCCCTCCCGCTTCCAGCGCACGCTGAGTAAATCCGGCGTGTGCTTAATGAGATCGCGCAGCGTGTGAATCACCGTATCCTGCGTATTGGCGCAAATCTGGATGAGTAAATCACCGTGGCACAATGCCGCATCCAGCGAATCATTGGGGAAGCGTTCCATCTTTTGCAGCTTTTTCGGCATCTGCGCCTGCAAGCCAAAGCGCGTATCGAACAGAGACTGACCCACTGAAACGGTGACCGTCAGGTTATCCGGCGCGATATACGACCCGAGAATACCGGAATCCATTGGCGGCAGCCGTGGGTTTGGCGTATCCGGTGCCGGACCGCCGGAAGTGAGAAAAGTGATGCGCTGTGTCAGTAAACGAAACAAACGTTCAAGATCGGCCTTATCCGCAGCCAGCACATCAAAAGCCACCAGCATCATTGACGCCTGCTGCGGCGTCAAAATCCCGGCCTGATGCACCCCGAGAAAAGGCTGCTTTTCCATCCGCGAATCCGGCGACAGCGTCCCCGGCGCACTCTGCGGTTTTGCTGCATGGGCAACCGGACATCCGCCAGCAATTGCGAGCGCGCCTCCCAGCGCGCCCATCCCTTTCAGTAAACGGCGGCGCGAAGGTTCGCTGACGCCATGATCATCATGTTGCTTCATATTGTTAATCCAGCCCAAGCACGCCGCGCAGTTGCGCCAGATCTTCCGCCAGCGTGGTGATCGGCCCTTTCAGCGCATTACGGTCGGCGTCGGTCAGCTTGTCGTACGTCTCATAGCCATCTTTTGTGCGGTATTTCGCCAGAATGGTATCCACTTTCTTGAAGTTGGCATCGACTTTCGCCAGCAACTCCGCATTCTCTTTTTGCAGTTGCGGACGCAGCAGATTGACAATTTTCTGCGCGCCATCAACGTTGGCCTGGAAGTCCCACAGATCGGTGTGGCTGTAACGATCTTCTTCGCCGCTGATTTTGCTGGCTGCAACTTCTTCAATCAAATCGGCTGCACCGCCCACCACTTTTGACGGCGGGAAAGCCAGTTCGTTAATGCGCGTTTGCAGATCCAGCACATCGCTGTTGAGCTGATCGGCATATTTGCCCATCTCTTTGGTGCTGTTATCGCCAAACAGGGCTTTTTCCAGGCGGTGGAAACCGGTGAACTTCGGATCTTCCGCTTTGTGCTCGTAATCATCTTCACGGGCATCAATCCTGCCATCCAGATCGGAGAAGAGTTCAGCAATCGGTTCGATACGTTCATAGTGCTGGCGAGTTGGCGCATACAGCGCTTTCGCTTTTTCAATATCCCCGGCTTTTACTGCATCGGTAAAGGCTTTCGTGCCGGAGACCAGTTGCGCGGTTTCCGCCACGACATAGGCTTTATAATCAGTAATGGCCCCGCTCAGGCTCAACAATGCATCGTCTTTTGCCGCATCCGCAGTTGCCGAGCCTTTGACCACCAGTTTCCCTTTCGGGTTGGTGAGCAGGCCGCAGGTCATATCATATTCGCCAGGTTGCAGATTGGCGGTCAGCTTCTGGCTGAATCCCGGCGCGATGTTTTCACGCTCTTCCACCACCATCACGCCTTTGAGGATCTCCCATTCCAGCGCTTTCTGGCTGTGGTTGATGATAATGAACTGCGTTTTGCCCGCGTTAACGGTCAGGTTCATCGGCTCACACTGCTTGTCCGTTACCGTGACCTTCACCTGCGGAACATCCGCAGCCTGTACCCCGAAAGCGCAAGACATCAGCGCCGCGATCCCTACCTGCAAAGCACTACGACGAAAATGAATAGCCATGACCCTTCCCTTAAATAAGTATGTTGTAACTACGAAGCTGTGCATATCCTCAGGAAGCCGCCTGCGAAGGCTGCGCTCTTGAGCGTGGAGGCAAAACAAATAGCACCAGCACCGGAATCAGGTAGGCAAAGTAGACAAAAACTTCGCTCACGCTCGGTGCTTCCTGATAACCAAAAATGCCTTCCAGCAAGGTACCCGTCAGCGAATGCGTGGTAAGCACGTTGCTTAAATCGAAAGCCACATCCTGGAATTGATTCCACAAACCGGCTTCATGGAAAGCGCGGATAGCGCCCGCGGCCAGACCGGCGGCCACCAGCAGGATAAACAGGCTGGTCCATTTGAAAAATGCGCCGAGATTAAGGCGGATCCCGCCCCAGTAGAGCAGAAAGCCCAGCACCACGGCCGTTGCCAGCCCAAGTATTGCGCCAAGCGGCGGCCAGATACCGAGATCCTGCTGGAATGCCGCCAGCAGAAAGAATACCGATTCCAGCCCTTCACGCGCGACGGCGAAAAAAACCATCAAAATCAGCGCCCAGCCGTGATGATTACTGCGCGCCAGCGCGTTATCCACCGCCTGCTCAAGCTGCACTTTGACGTTGCGCGACACTCTGCGCATCCAGAACACCATCCAGGTGAGGATCACCACGGCAATCACCGCAACAATCCCCTCAAACAGCTCCTGCTCTTTTTGCGGAAACTCGCCGGTAGTTTCGTTGATGGCAATCCCCAGCCCCAGACAGAGCGCGGCGGCGAGGAAAACGCCAATCCACATCACCCCGATCCAGCGTCCGCGCTGGGTGCGTTTCAGGTAGCTGGCAATCAGACTGACGATCAGCGCCGCTTCGAGGCCTTCACGCAACATAATAAGAAATGGAACAAACATGGAGAACGCCCCTGGTGTCATGTGCAGTCAACGGTTGCAAAGAAAAGTAAATTGCATTGATAGTGATTATCATTACGCTAACGAGAAACTCAAGCGAAATATGACAAGAATAATAACTGAATGTAAACGGCTGGCAGGCTACCCCAGGCGAAGCGGCCCTTATGCAGAAGTAGTTGAAATAAAGCGATAACTTAGCTTACAAAGCATTAACTTTATGTTTACCGCATCTCGCGGCTATGGCTAAATACTCCCCCATTCACCTGCAAAATTAGAGATATGATTAACTTCCTACACTTTCTGCTGGCGCTGGCGGTGATCCTCGCACTCGCCTGGCTGGTAAGTTTCGACCGGCGGCAAATACGTTTTCGCTTTATTCTGCAATTGATCGTCATCGAAATGGCGCTGGCCTGGTTCTTCCTGCACGCGCAAAGCGGATTAACGCTGATTAAATATGTTTCCGGTTTCTTCGAAGTGCTGCTGAAATTTGCCGGTGAAGGCACGGGTTTTGTTTTCGGCGGCATGAGCGAAAAAGGGCTGGCATTTATTTTCCTTGGCGTGCTGTGTCCCATCGTTTTTATTTCAGCGTTGATCGGCATTTTGCAACACTGGCGGATCCTGCCTGTTTTCATTCGTCTGATCGGCACCCTGCTGTCGAAACTCAATGGTATGGGCAAGCTGGAATCCTTTAACGCCGTCAGTTCGCTGATTCTGGGTCAGTCCGAAAATTTCATTGCCTACAAAGGGATACTTGCCGACCTCTCTTCACGTCGCCTGTTTACCATGGCCGCCACGGCAATGTCGACGGTTTCGCTGTCGATCGTCGGCGCCTATATGACCATGCTGGATGCGAAATATGTGGTCGCCGCGCTGATCCTGAATATGTTCAGCACCTTTATTGTCCTGTCGATCATTAATCCCACGCGCCCGGAAGCGGAACCGGAAATTAAGCTGGAAAAACTCCACGAATCGCAAAGTTTCTTTGAGATGCTCGGCGAATATATTCTGGCTGGTTTCAAAGTAGCAATGATTATTCTGGCAATGCTGATCGGTTTTATCGCCCTGATTAGCGCCGTCAACGCCCTCTTCTCTGCGCTATTCGGTATCAGTTTCCAGCAAATTCTCGGCTATGTTTTCTATCCGCTGGCCTGGCTGATTGGCATTCCGCTCAGTGATGCGTTGCAGGCTGGCGGCATCATGGCCACCAAACTGGTCGCTAATGAGTTTGTGGCGATGATCGAATTGCAAAAAATCGCCGCACAGATGACGCCGCGCGGATTGGGAATTTTGTCAGTGTTTCTGGTGTCATTTGCCAACTTTGCCTCAATTGGCATCGTCGCAGGCGCCATTAAGGGGCTGAATGAGCAGCAAGGCAATTCCGTCTCCCGCTTTGGCCTGCGCCTGGTCTACGGGGCAACGCTGGTGAGTCTGCTCTCCGCCGCTTTTGCGGGTGTTGTGCTGTAAGTGATTTACCCCTCTCCTGCGGGAGAGGGGCTCCAAATCAGAACTGAACGCAAACCGGCTGATCCACGCGCATCACCGATTCCTGCGCGAAACGCGATTTATAAATCTCGCGCAACGTATCAATTTTTGCGTCAGTTTGTGCGTCCACGCTGTGGATAAGCATCAGCGCCTTGCTCGGTTCCTTAGACACCTTCCCGTTGCTGCCCAGCCACTGCCCCTGGGCATCAAAAGCCGTCAGGCCATCACGAAAACGCGGTGTGACCTCGTTATCCACATACTGTTGCCACTCCTGAGCAGTAATCAATTTACCGCCCTGGCGGGTTAAACCGTAATAGAGCGTGGTTTGTTGCATTTGGTTTTCAACCTTGCAGGCTTGCGTGCTCACACTCTGTTTCGATGTTGGCGCCGCACAGCCCGTCAGCAAACCAGCAACCACAAGCGCGGTGAACCCTGTTTTTAACTTCATATTGCTATCCTCATTGTTATTTGTTCTGAGATAACAGCGTAATTACAATTATTTAGCAATAAAAAAACCCGCCGCAGCGGGTTTTTCGTCAATGGCGCGTTATTCTGCCTGTAAACGGGACGGCGGCGCGGAATGATAATGCGCATCGGCCTCGGCAAAACGCTGCTGCATCGCCGCAGAAGGCGCTTTGCCCAACAGGCTGAACACCACAATACCCAGGCTGCCGAACACAAAGCCCGGAATGATTTCATACAGATCCAGCCAGCCGTAGTGTTTCCAGATAATGACCGTTACTGCGCCAATAATCATCCCCGCCAGCGCGCCGTTGCGGGTCATCCGCGACCACATCACCGAGAACAGCACCACCGGGCCAAACGCCGCGCCGAAACCGGCCCACGCGTAACTTACCAGCCCCAGCACGCGGTTTTCCGGGTTTGCCGCCAGCGCGATAGCGATTACCGCCACCAGCAGCACCATTGCGCGGCCCACCCACACCAGCTCAGTCTGGCTGGCACTTTTACGCAAAAACGCTTTGTAGAAATCTTCAGTAATCGCACTGGAGCAAACCAGCAACTGGCAGCTCAGCGTCGACATCACCGCGGCGAGGATGGCAGAAAGCAGCACGCCCGCAATCCACGGGTTGAACAACAGTTGCGCCAGCTCGATAAACACACGTTCGGCGTTCTGATTGACCGCGCCCGCCAGCGACGGGTTGTTATTGAACCAGGCGATGCCAAAGAAACCCACGGCGACCGCGCCTGCCAGGCAGAGGATCATCCAGATCATGCTGATACGGCGCGCATGCACAATCGTATGGTGGGAATCGGCGGCCATAAAGCGTGCCAGAATATGCGGCTGACCAAAATACCCCAGCCCCCAGCCCATCAAAGACAGGATGGCGACAAAATTCAGCCCCTTCAGCATGTCGACGTTTTCGATGCTTTTCTGCTTGATCACCTCCAGCGAATCACTGAAACCGCCCACCGTAATAATGACAATCACCGGCGTCAGGATCAGCGCGAAAATCATCAGGCTGGCCTGCACCGTATCGGTCCAGCTAATCGCCAGGAAGCCGCCAATAAAGGTGTAAATAATGGTGGCTGCCGCGCCGGCCCAGAGCGCGCTTTCGTAGCTCATGCCGAAGGTGCTTTCGAACAGACGTGCGCCCGCCACAATGCCGGAAGCACAATAAATGGTGAAGAAGACAAGGATCACCACGGCGGAGATAATGCGCAGCAGACGGCTTTTATCTTCAAAGCGACCGGTGAAATAATCCGGTAACGTCAGCGCATTATTGTTCACTTCGGTGTGCACGCGCAGACGCCCGGCCACCAGTTTCCAGTTGACCCACGCCCCCAGCGTCAGGCCAATGGCGATCCAGCTTTCCGAAATCCCGGAGATAAAAACCGCGCCTGGCAGCCCCATCAGCAGCCAGCCGCTCATATCGGACGCCCCGGCGGAAAGCGCGGTGACCAGCGGCCCCAGTCTGCGACCGCCGAGAATATAATCGTCAAAATTCTTCGTCGAACGCCAGGCGAAAAACCCGATCAATATCATGCCAAAGATATAAACAAGAAAGGTCACCAGCATCGGTGTGCTCATTGCCATTAAGGAGTCTCCAGGGTTCTTCGTCAGCAAAATCATTCTGCTGCTTTATCCATCACCGGAACGTAGTGATGGCGCGTATTGATTATCAGAAGCGCCCGTATCCTGCCGGAAGCCTCACTTATTCACAATTGATTTAACACAGCATTTACATCAAATTCATCCTGAGCTTGATAGCTTTTTGCGATAGGTTGTACTGTGTCACACTTTTCCAGGTTGCACCTTTTAAAAGTGTTACCCACCGCATAAAACCTGCTTTGCCAGTGAAATATCCAGCGCCTTTTCCCGTTACCAGTAATTAACATTTAATTCATTTTTAACCTTGCCAGCCAGGTCACATTTAACAAGGTTGCACAAAGTTGCAACATGATGGATATTTCTGCCTGAACCGCAAAACAGCCAAAAAAACAGGAGCAAAGCATGGGCACCACCACGATGGGGGTCAAGCTTGATGACGCCACGCGCGAAAGGATTAAAGCCGCCGCAGCGACAATCGACCGCACGCCGCACTGGTTAATTAAACAGGCCATTTTTAATTATCTTGAGAAGCTGGAGAGCAGCGAAGGGTTACCGGAACTGGCCGCCACGGCAGGGACTGCGTCACAGGATGAAGAAAGCGGCGTACCGGCTGACGAGAGCCACCAGCCGTTCCTCGACTTTGCCGAGCAGATCCTGCCGCAGTCTGTCTCCCGCGCTGCTATTACCGGTGCCTGGCGCTGGGCGGAAACCGATGCGGTGCCGATGCTGCTGGAGCAGGCTCGTCTGCCGCAGCCAGTCGCGGAAAATGCCCATAAACTGGCTTACCAGTTAGCGGAAAAATTACGTAATCAGAAAACTGCTTCCGGCCGTGCTGGCATGGTGCAAAGCCTGTTGCAGGAGTTTTCGCTCTCCTCGCAGGAAGGTGTGGCGCTGATGTGTCTGGCAGAAGCGCTGCTGCGCATCCCGGATAAAGCCACCCGCGATGCGTTGATCCGCGACAAAATCAGCAACGGCAACTGGCAGTCGCACATTGGCCGCAGTCCGTCGCTGTTCGTCAACGCCGCCACCTGGGGCCTGCTGTTTACCGGGCGACTGGTCTCCACGCACAACGAAGCGAATCTCTCGCACGCCCTGAACCGCATTATTGGGAAAAGCGGCGAGCCGCTGATCCGCAAAGGTGTGGACATGGCGATGCGCCTGATGGGCGAACAGTTCGTCACCGGCGAAACCATCGCCGAAGCGCTGGCGAATGCCCGCAAGCTGGAAGAGAAAGGCTTCCGCTACTCCTACGATATGCTGGGCGAAGCGGCGCTCACCGCTGCCGATGCGCAGGCCTATATGGTCTCCTATCAGCAGGCGATCAATGCCATCGGTAAGGCGTCCAACGGCCGCGGGATCTACGAAGGGCCGGGCATTTCGATTAAGCTTTCCGCTCTGCATCCGCGCTACAGCCGTGCGCAGTACGATCGCGTAATGGAAGAGCTCTATCCGCGCCTGAAATCCCTCACCCTGCTGGCGCGCCAGTACGATATTGGTATCAATATTGATGCCGAAGAGGCCGATCGTCTGGAAATCTCCCTCGATTTGCTGGAAAAACTCTGCTTTGAGCCAGAGTTAGCAGGCTGGAACGGTATCGGCTTTGTGATTCAGGCCTACCAGAAGCGCTGCCCGTTTGTCATTGATTACCTGACCGACCTGGCAACCCGCAGCCGCCGCCGTCTGATGATCCGCCTGGTCAAAGGCGCTTACTGGGACAGCGAAATCAAACGCGCGCAAATGGAAGGGCTGGAGGGTTATCCGGTGTATACGCGCAAGGTGTACACCGATGTCTCTTACCTCGCCTGCGCGAAAAAATTACTCGCGGTGCCAAACCTGATCTACCCGCAGTTCGCCACCCACAACGCCCATACGCTGGCGGCGATTTACCAGCTTGCCGGGCAAAACTACTACCCCGGGCAGTATGAATTCCAGTGCCTGCATGGCATGGGCGAACCGCTGTACGAGCAGGTGGTAGGGAAAATTGCCGACGGCAAACTGAACCGCCCGTGCCGCATTTATGCGCCAGTTGGGACGCATGAAACCCTGCTGGCCTACCTGGTACGGCGTCTGCTGGAAAACGGTGCCAACACCTCCTTTGTTAACCGCATTGCCGATACCACATTGCCGCTGGATGCGCTGGTGGCTGACCCGGTAGCAGAAGTGGAAAAGCTGGCTACTCAGGAAGGCCAGGTCGGTCTGCCACATCCGAAGATCCCCCTGCCCCGCGCCCTGTATGGTGAAGGACGCATCAACGCCGCCGGTCTGGATCTGGCGAATGAACACCGGCTGGCATCGCTCTCTTCCTCGTTGCTGAACAGCGCCACGCAGAAATGGTATGCCCGTCCGATGCTGGAACAGGTGGTGATGGAAGGCGAGCCGATCGCGGTGATCAACCCGGCAGAGCCGAAAGATGTGGTGGGTTATGTGGTGGAAGCGCGTGATGAAGACGTGGAACAGGCGCTGAATAATGCCGTTAATCATGCGCCCATCTGGTTCGCCACGCCGCCGCAGGAGCGCGCCGCCATTCTGCAACGCGCCGCCGTGCTGATGGAGGATCAGATGCCGCAGTTAATGGGCATTCTGGTACGTGAGGCCGGGAAAACCTTCAGCAACGCGATTGCTGAAGTGCGTGAAGCAGTGGATTTCCTGCGCTATTACGCAGGCCAGGTTAGCGCCGATTTTGATAACGAAACTCATCGCCCGTTGGGGCCGGTGGTTTGCATCAGCCCGTGGAACTTCCCGCTGGCGATCTTTACCGGGCAGATTGCCGCTGCGCTGGCAGCAGGCAACAGCGTGCTGGCAAAACCCGCAGAACAAACCCCGCTGATCGCCGCGCAAGGCGTGGCAATTCTGCTGGAAGCGGGCGTACCCGCCGGGGTATTGCAATTACTGCCAGGGCGTGGCGAAACCGTCGGCGCACGGCTCACCTCCGATGCACGGGTGCGCGGCGTGATGTTCACCGGCTCAACCGAAGTGGCCAGCCTGCTGCAACGCACCATCGCCACGCGGCTCGATGCGCAGGGCCGTCCGACGCCGCTCATCGCCGAAACCGGCGGTATGAACGCGATGATTGTCGATTCGTCAGCGCTTACCGAACAGGTGGTTGTCGATGTGCTGGCCTCCGCGTTCGACAGTGCCGGACAGCGCTGTTCGGCGCTACGCGTGCTGTGCCTGCAAGAAGAGATTGCCGATCACACGCTGACCATGTTACGTGGTGCAATGGCCGAATGCCGGATGGGCAATCCAGGCCGTCTGACCACCGATATCGGTCCGGTGATCGATGCCGAAGCGAAAGCGAATATCGACAAACATATTCAGGCGATGCAGGCCAAAGGGCGCAATGTATTCCAGGCAATGCGCGAAAACAGCGAAGATGCGCGGGAATGGCGTACCGGCACCTTCGTGGCGCCAACGTTGATTGAGCTGGAGAGCTTCGACGAGCTGCAAAAAGAGGTCTTCGGGCCGGTGCTGCACGTGGTGCGCTACAGCCGTAATCAGTTACCGCAGTTGATTGAGCAGATCAATGCTTCCGGCTACGGTCTGACGCTCGGCGTGCATACGCGCATTGATGAAACCATCGCCCAGGTGACCGGCAGCGCGCGCGTCGGCAACCTGTACGTTAACCGCAATATGGTTGGCGCAGTAGTTGGCGTGCAGCCGTTTGGTGGCGAAGGGTTATCCGGCACCGGGCCGAAAGCGGGCGGGCCGCTCTATCTCTATCGCCTGCTCGGTAGCCGCCCGGAAAATGCGGTACTGAAAACGCTCGCCCGTCATGATGCTACCGCGCCGCTGGATGCCCAGTTGAAAAACGCGATGGCGCAACCGCTGGAAGCGCTTAGCGCGTGGGCCGCCGAGCGTCCGGCATTACAGGCGCTATGCCGTCAGTTTGGTGAGCTGGCGCAGAGCGGAACGCAGCGTCTGCTGGCAGGCCCGACCGGAGAGCGTAATAGCTGGACACTGGTACCGCGCGAGCGCGTGCTCTGCATTGCGGATAACGAACAGGATGTGCTGGTACAACTGGCGGCAGTAATCGCCTGCGGCAGCCAGCTGTTGTGGCCGGATGACACGCTGCACCGCGATCTGGCGAAACAGCTTCCGCCGATCGTCAGCGCGCGCATCCAGTTCGCCAAAGCCGATGCGCTAATGACGCAGGCGTTTGACGCAGTGATTTTCCATGGCGATTCCGATCAACTGGTTACGCTGTGTGAAAACGTCGCCGCACGCGACGGCGCAATTGTCTCGGTACAGGGGTTTGCTCGCGGGGAAAGCCATATCCTGCTCGAACGCCTGTGGCTGGAGCGTTCGTTAAGCGTCAACACCGCCGCCGCTGGTGGTAATGCCAGCCTGATGACCATTGGGTAAACCGACAGAGAGGCCCGATAGTGTTGCGCTATCGGGTCTACGGATCGTCGACAATAAAAAAGCGCCTTACGGCGCTTTTTTGCTTAACGTTAATCCGACATCGCCGCCGGGATGCACGGCAAGTAATGTTTCCTTCGAATAACCGCTTTCGCTCATCAGACATGCGCAGGCGGCATCGAATATCGCCAGCGCCAGCACAATCGAGGTGGTTGCCAGCATGTTCAGCGGATCGATCTCGCGGCGAACGCCGGTTGAAATCACCAGCCGTGAGGCCTGCGCTATCGCTGAATCCGGGTTTTCCGTCACACTGATAAGCGCCACGCCTTTCGCCGCCAGCCCCGGTAGCAGCCGCGTCAGTTCATCGGAATTCCCGCCGCGCGACAGCATAATCACCACATCATTGTCATCAAGAAAACCCAAATCGCCGTGCGCAGCATCGGTGGCATTGAGATACATCGCCGGACGCTCAACGCAGGCCAGCATATGGGCGATTTTGCGGGCCGCAATGCCGGAAGTGCCAACGCCCGTTACCGCAATTTTGCCGCGACAACCGCGCAACTCCGCCATCAGTGCCTGCCACTGTGTTTCGTTAAGGTGGCGGTTCAGCGCCGCCATCTCTTCGCTGTAGATTTGCCACGCGGCGCAGGCCTGCTGCCAGCTACTGCTCATGTCGGCTCCTGCATTAACACGCGGTACTTCATATGATCCTGATACATCTCGTGGAACACAGTGTATTTACGATCGTAATACTGCTTAATGCGGTTAGTCTGCGGCGTGACGGTTTTACCGATACGGCTCATCGCCGCCATCGCTTCCGGGAAGCTCTCAAACACCCCGGCCGCCACGGTGCCCATCATCGCGCCGCCGAGCAGCATCGCTTCGCTCTCCTCCGGCAACAACATCGCACAGCCTGTCGCGTTAGCATGCTCCTGCACAAAGATCGGGTTTTTGGTGCCGCCACCGCTGGCCATCACCGTATCGATGCTGTAACCACTCTGATTCATGGTCTCAATAATATGCCGCGTCCCCAGCGCAATGGCCTGGATGGTCGCCAGGTACTGCAGCGCCATATCTTCCGGCGTGCGCGACAACTTTAACCCGCTGATGACGCCGGTTAATGTTGGATTAGCGCGCGGCGAACGGTTGCCGTGGAAGTACGGCAGAATATGAATATCACGGGTCAGAAACGCAATATTCTCCGGCTCGCCCGCCATTTTCCGCAACAATGCGTTCAGTACTTCGTAAATGGTTTGCCCCTGAGTTTTCGCCTGGCTAAGCAGCGTTTCGTAGCACGGATGCGACTGAATAATATGGTCGATCAGCGCGCCGGTTGCCGACTGCCCGCCCTCATTCAGCCAGTAACCCGGCAGCACCGCCGAGTAGTACGGTCCCCATACGCCGCCAATAAAGCGTGCCTGCGCAGAGATCGCCATATGCCCGGTGGAGGTGCCGCCAATCAGCGCGATACGCCGGTCGAAATCCGCCACTTCACCAGAAACGCCGCTGGCGCCGAGCGTACCGAGCGTGCCCGCGTGAGCATCAATAATCGACACGCTTACCGCCGTGCCCGGCATCAACCCCATCTCTGTTGCCGCGCGCTGCGTCAGCCCGCGCCCCAGCGGTTCGCCCATGGTTTTCACATAGCGGCCAATTTTTTCGGCGTCATGTTCCAGCAGATCTTCGAGCCCAATTTCATGGAAATAGCTGTTGTCCCACTTGTCTTCGTGGCCCATGTACGTCCACTTACACACCGTTGAGCAAAGCGAGCGGGTATCATCGCCGGTCGCCCGCCAGGTCAGAAAATCAGGCAGATCAAAGTAGTAACCGGCGTTCGCCCAGGTGTTTGGCATATGCTGTTTCAGCCACAGCAGCTTGGGGGTTTGCATCTCCGGCGAGATAATGCCGCCGACGTAATCCAGCACCCGGTGGTGCGTGGCGTTGATGCGGTTGGCCTGCGAGATCGCGCGGTGATCCATCCACACGATAATGTTCTGCTCGCTGCGCCCGGACGGGCTAATCGTCAGCGGGTTGCCCTCTTTGTCGAGCACCACCAGCGAACAGGTGGCGTCAAAACCCAGCCCTTTAACCTGGATCGGGTTGATATCCGCCTGATTCACCGCGTCACGCACGGCGTTACACACTGCCTGCCAGATATTGTCCGAGGATTGCTCAACAAAGTCGGCCTGCGGACGATAGATCTCAATGGCCCGGCTCGCCTGGCTGACCATCCTGCCGGTCAAATCAAAGACGCCTGCGCGGGCGCTGCCGGTTCCTACATCCACACCAATAAAGTAGCTCGCCATTCTTTTTCTCCTGAGATCAGGCTTTACGATTTTGTAATGCGATAAAGAGGATCAGCACCGCGCCCCAGAGCGCCATCGTCAGATAACTGCTGATGCCCAATAAGTTAAAGCCGCTCTCCAGCATTTGCAGCACCACCAGCGCCAGCACTAACCCCAGCACGCGCCCGAAGCCGCCGTCCGGGTTAATTCCACCCAGCACCGACGCCAGAATGGTCACCAGAAGATAAGATTCGCCGTAGCCTGCTTTCGCGGAGTTGAATTTCGCCATCATCAGAATGGCGGCCACCCAACCCAACAACGCCGAGATGACATAAACGGAAATCTGCACCCGCACGGTGTTCACGCCGCTAAAACGCGTCGCCTGTTCGTTCGATCCCACCAGATAAAGGCTGCGGCCAAGCGTAGTATGTTCCAGCAATACCCACAGCAGCAGCGCCACCACAATAAACAGCAACAGCGCCACCGGAATACCGAGCAGCGTGGCATTGCCGAGAAACTGGATCGCAGCCGGAAAGCCGGAAATGACCGTGCCGTTGGAGAATAAAATGTTAAGGCCGGAAATCAGCGTCATGGTGCCAAGCGTGGCAAGAATGGGCGAAACGCCGACCCACGCCACCAGCGCGCCATTCAGTGCGCCAATCGCCACGGCCACCAGCAAACCCGCCAGCAGCGCCAGCGCGAGAAACAGTGGATTGTCGGGATGAGTGACAATTACCGCAGCCATCACCAGCGAACAGGCATTCGCACCAGCAATAATCGACAGGTTGATGCCGCCGGTCAGCATGGTAATGCCCATGCCCAGCGCCAGCATGCCAAGGATCGGTAGCTGCGAGCCGATGGACTGGAAGTTGGCAACGCTGAAAAAGCGACTGCCGAGCAGCGCAGAAAAGACCACCGCGACAACGATGATAATCACGCATTGCAAACGGATGATGGCATCACCGGGGAAGAGTCTGGCGATTGATTTCATCTTAAAGCTCCCTTGCGAGTTTGCGTTTTTCATTCCACGCGGTCGCGCTGATGCTGACGAGAATAATCGCGCCGCTAAAGACCATGTGCCAGTAGGAGGAGACGCCGAGCAGCGTTAAACCATTTTGCAGGAAGGCCAGCAGAACCACCCCCAGTAGCGTGCCGGTGAGCGTACCGCGTCCGCCGGACATACTGGTGCCGCCAAGCACCACCGCCGCCAGCACCGTCAACTCAAAACCGATCAATGAGTTCGGGGCGACGGATTGGGTGATCTGCGCCTGTACCACGGCTGCCACACCGGCCAGAATGCCCATATAGCCGTAGACATAAAAGTGCAGTTTCAGCAGATTAAGACCGAGGCGCGACGCCGCATCACGGTTGCCGCCCATCGCATAAATCTGGCGGCCCAGCCGGGTGTAATTCATCAGCACGGCGGTGACAATGATCACCAGGCCCAGGCACAGCAGCGGCAACGTCAGGCCATAGTCATAACCATCCGCCGCGGTAAAAGAGAACCAGTTAATGCCGTTCATAAACCAGTCCGGGAAGCCATACAGCCAGGTGCCTTTGGTGGCGTAAACCAGCAGCCCGTAATAGACGTTCAGCGTGGCGATGGTGATGATGATCGCCGGGACGCGCAGCCAGTAGACCAGAAAGCCGTTCACTAAACCGAGCAGTAGCCCGACGGCCATGGCTAATGCCAGCGCCAGCGCGAAGTTGCCGCCGTGGGCGATCACCCAACTGGCCATCGCATACTGCGCAATCGCCGTCATTGCCGGAAACGAGATATCGATCCCGCCGGAGATCAGCACCACAAATAAGCCACAGGCCAGGATGCCGAGAATGGCGTAGCTGGTCGCCACATCCGTCAGGTTACCCAGTGATAAAAATTCATCGGTACGCACACTCAGCCCTACAGCCAGCGCAATCACCAGCAGACCAAGCCAGAATTCATGTTGCCCGACAAGGCGGGAAAGGGATGCATTACGCATTGACCACCTCTGCAATCTCCTGCTCCGTGCAACGGTGCGGATTGAATTCCGCCACCAGTTCACCCCGACGCATTACCAGCACGCGATGGCTGTTGTAATAGGCTTCCGGGATTTCGTCACAAATCATCAGTACCGCCATCCCCTGTTCCGCCAGTTGGCGGGCAATCTGGTAGATCCCCTCTTTGTTGGCGATATCCACCCCAACGGTGGGCGAATCGAGGATCAGAATGCGCGGATTGGTCGCCACCCATTTGGCGATGGCAATACGTTGTGCGTTACCGCCGGAGAGCGTTTTTACCGGCAGTTGCGCATCGGAGACTTTGATATTCAGATTGCGGATCAGCTCCGCAACCAGTTGCCCGGCTTTGGCGTGATCGAGCAGGCCGCCGCGCGTATGCAGTTTTTCAAAAACGGTGACAATGGTGTTGTCGTAAATCGACTGCTCCATGATCAACCCTTGCGTCAGGCGGTCTTCCGAAACGTAGCCAATGCCGTGACGAATGGCGTCATGGTTACTGCGCAGTTTCACCGGCTTACCGTTAATGCGGATCTCGCCATCTTCCGGGTGCGTCATGCCAAACAAGCTCATGCACAGTTCGGTGCGCCCTGCCCCTAACAAACCAACAATAGAGACGATCTCGCCGCTGCGCAGCGCCAGATTAATATCGCGATATTTGCCTTTGCGGCTCAGATGACGCAGCTCCAGCATCGGCGTCTGATCCACCGGTGGTTTTTCCGGTAGCGGGCTGTAGTGGAAACGCTGTCCGGTCATCAGATACGCCAGCTCGTGGCTGTCCAGTTCGTTTGCCGGCCAGGTACCAATCAGCTTGCCGTCACGCATCACGCTGATGCGATCGGCCACTTCCATCACCTCATCCAGACGGTGGCTGACGAATACCACGCAGATCCCTGCGGCTTTCAGTTCGTTCACCACGCGCAGCAGTCCGTTCACTTCCTGGCGGGTCAGCGAGGCGGTCGGTTCATCCATGATCACCAGCCGGGCATCGGCGGCAATCGCCCGGCAAATCGCGACTAACTGGCGATCGGCGATGGAGAGTTTCTCGACTTTTTTATCCGGATCGAGACGCACGCCGATGCGCGCCATCGCAGCCAGCGCCTGCGCACGCATCGCGCTGCGCCGCACCCAGATATCGCCGCCGGGCAGATAACGGTGGATGGCGATATTTTCCGCCACGCTAAAATTGGGGAATAACGAGAGATCCTGATAAATGACCTGAATGCCGTAATGCGCTGAGAGCTGCGGCGTCAGATGGTGAAAAAGTTTACCGTCCAGGGCAATGCTGGCACCTTTTTCCGGCTGATAAACCCCGGAGATCACTTTGATGATGGTGCTTTTACCGCAGCCGTTTTGCCCGGCCAGACAGTGAACTTCGCCTTTTTCCAGCGTCAGGTTCACATTGTCCAGCGCCCGCACGCCCGGAAATTGTTTGCTGATATTCTCAAGAGTGATAAATGCGGTGGTGTCTGTCATTGACAATACCCCTGCCAGCGCCCGTACGGGACGCGATGGTTATCTGTGCTGCAAAAAGAGCCCGGCCTTGCGGCCGGTCTCCGGTTCCCTGGTGTGGCCTGAAAAAATCAGAAGCCGAGTGATTGCGCGTTATCTTTAGTAACTTCGAGGATTTTGTTAAAGCGGATGACTTTCTTGTCCATATCAACGTCGGCTTTGCCCAGCCCGTCGATGGTCAGATCGGGAGTGACTTCCTTGCCCTGCAACAACTGGTCAGCGACGGTGACCAGCGCAAAGCCTGCATCACGCGGGTCCCACAGCAGCGCTTTTTTGATATCGCCACGCATCAGATACGGCGCGGCCTGGCCCGGCATAGCGATCCCGACAACCGCCAGTTTGTCTTTCGCACGTTTTTTCTGTACCGCCTGCCCTGCGCCAATCGGTCCCAGCGAACCAAAACCGATCACCCCTTTCAATTGCGGGTAGGTTTTCATTAAATCGAGGGTGGTGGCGTAGGATTTGTCGATGCTTTCCGCCACCGGCAGACGCGAGGTGACTTCAAACATGTCCGGGTATTTTTCTTTTTGATATTTAATGGCGTAATCAGCCCAGGCGTTGTGCAACGGTACGGTTAATGAACCAACGTAAATCGCATAACCGCCTTTACCGCCCATATCTTTCGCTAACTCATCAACGTTGGCCTGCGCGTATTTTTCGCTGTCGATGGTTTCGATATCCCACTGACCAATCTGCTGATCCGGGGATTCATGCGTCAGCACCACAATGCCTTTATCGCGGGCTTTTTTCAGCACCGGCTCCAGCACTTTCGCATCGTTCGGCACCACGATGATGGCGTTAACGTTTTTCGCGATCAGATCTTCAATCACCTTCACTTGCTGCGCCGGATCCGGGGTAGAAGGCCCGGTCTGGTAAGCGTTAACGTCCAGTTTCTTCGCTGCTTCGTTAACGCCGGTCTCCATGCGGTTAAACCACGGAATACCGGTCACTTTTGCAACCACCGCGATCTCATACTTTTCTGCTGCAACGGACTGGCCCGACACCATGCAGGCAGAAATAAGCGCTGCGCTGAGTAATGCGAGTTTGAATTTCATAGTTGTACCTTTCTTGAGGACAGAGGAAAGTCGCGAAGGGGAGATTAACAACGAAGGGAAGAGTTAAAATAATGTAAAAATGAAAAATGTGATACATGCCCATAAAAGTTAATTTTGTGAAAAATTGTGGTTAAATTTAAGTAAAATAACGCCATTTGATTTTCTTATATCAGATAAAATGTGTTAAAAATAGAATAAAATAAAACATTTAATTAACAATTCATTATCATTTACCGATAAATCCAGGTATTTAGGTGCTGAATGAATGGTCATAGCGGCGGGAAAAGTTTGCAAATTTGAGAACTGAAACGAGTAAGGTAAAACGCAACATCGGCATACTGTCTTCTCCCCTTTCGATACCCCATTCTCTTTCTGCAGGAGCCGCACATGCGTTATGCCAGCGCACTGGAAACGCTATTACTCACCGATCCCCGCCGCAGGAACATACTCCATATCGTTCACTCCTTATGCCCTGAAAGCTGGATTGGCGCCGGATTTGTACGCGATGCTGTATGGGATCATCTGCACCATAGCGTGCCGCAGCCACCGGCTGGCGATGTGGATGTCATCTGGCTTAATCCACATGAGATGGCGATCGAAGCAGATATAGCGATGGAAAACCGCCTGCACGAGCGCGCACCAGAGGTTAAATGGTCGGTAAAAAACCAGGCTCGCATGCATCTGCGCAACGGCGATGCGCCCTATTCTTCACTACTCGCGGCACTGCGGCACTGGCCGGAAACTGCCACTGCTGTGGCGGTGCGCCTGGCCGATAAGGCGCGTATTGAGATTATTGCCCCTTTTGGCCTAGACGATCTGTTTGGCTTGCGCCTGCGACCAACGCCGCACTTTACAGGGCGTAAATATCCGCAGTTTCGCAGGCGGGTGGAAGAAAAGCGCTGGCTGACACGTTACCCGCATCTTGCGCTTATCGCTGCAGATGACATTCCCCCGGGGCTATGCTAATAAAACGGCTGAATCAGGGCCTTGTACTGAAGGGGATGGGATGAAACGTTGCATGCTGGCGCTGACTGCGCTGTTAATGAGCAGCCCGCTGCTCGCGGACGAGTGCGAAAACGCCTCGACACAGGCTGAGCTGAATAGCTGTACTGCCGCACAATATCAGGCGGCGGATAAAAAGCTGAACCAGACTTATCAGAGCGCCATTAAGCGCGCCGCTCCCGCGCAGGCGTCACTGCTCAAAAAAGCGCAACAAACCTGGATAACGCTGCGCGACAGCGATTGTGCCTTTGTCAGTTCCGGCGTCGAAGGCGGAAGCGTGCAGCCGATGGTGGAAAACCAGTGTCTGACAGATAAAACCAACGAGCGCGAAGCCTGGCTGGCCTCGCTGCTACAGTGCGGCGAAGGCGATGTCAGTTGCCCGCTGCCGCCCGGCCATTAACGGACGCGGATGCCTTCAATGATCATGCGCTGCACATTATCGACCGTGCGCTGAAAGAAGACCTCATCCTGTAACGTCGCGCCAGTGACGGCTTCCACCTGGATGGCGAAATCGGCGTAGTGCTGGGTTGAGGCCCAAATCATAAAGATCAGGTGATGCGGATCAACCGCCGCCAGTTTACCGCTGGCGATCCAGCCAGCAATAATGGCCGACTTCTCCTCCACCAATGTTTTTAAATCCCCCGTCAGCTCCGCTTTCAGCAGCGGCGCGCCTTGCAACATCTCCTGACAGAAAAGTTTTGATGCCTGTGGATAATCGCGTGAAACCTCCAGCTTCAGACGGATGTACTCCTTGATCGCCACCAGCGGAGTGAAATCTGCGCGGAAGGCTTTCAGCGGCGCCAGCCAGATATCCAGGATCTGCCGCAGCACGGCAATATAGAGCGCCTCTTTCGACGGGTAGTAATAGAGCAAATTGGTTTTCGACACGCCCGCGCCTTCGGCGACCTGCTCCAGCCGTGCGCCGTGAAAACCCACGCGGGAAAAGATCTCCAGCGCCGCCGTCAAAATCGCCTGTCGCTTCTCATTAACCGCCTGCGTACGTTTACCGACCCGCTTCACCGTACCCTGTGCCATTTTCTCTCTCCTTTTGGTTGGCAGCAGCATAGCAAAAGGCGCACGGCGACTCGACCCTGTGCACTCTGATTGCACATGTATGCCTGTTTTTTGTGCACCGTTTTTGACCATTTAGTCCACTTTTTTATGGTTCATTTCACCAACTTTCAGTTAACACCTTAATAACAATGATCTTTTCATTGTTGGCATCCGCTTTGCAAACCCTTGATTGCGCGGCTGAAAGGAAAATGCAGGATGCAACGCCACGCCAGACATTCACCTGACAAAGCGAGGTAGGTAATGAAAATTGGTGTTTTCGTTCCGATTGGCAACAACGGCTGGCTGATTTCAACCCATGCGCCACAGTACAAGCCGACCTTTGAACTGAACAAAGCGATTGTGCAGAAAGCGGAGCATTACCACTTCGATTTCGCGCTCTCGATGATCAAGCTGCGCGGTTTTGGCGGCAAAACTGAATTCTGGGATCACAACCTTGAATCTTTCACGCTGATGGCCGGGCTTGCGGCGGTCACTTCGCGTATTCAGATCTATGCGACTGCCGCTACCCTGACGCTGCCGCCCGCCATTGTCGCGCGGATGGCATCGACCATTGATTCCATCTCCGGTGGGCGCTTTGGCGTAAATCTGGTGACCGGCTGGCAGAAACCGGAGTATGAGCAGATGGGCCTGTGGCCCGGCGACGACTACTTCTCTCGTCGCTATGACTATCTGACGGAGTACGTGCAGGTATTGCGCGATCTGTGGGGAACCGGCAAAAGCGATTTCAAAGGCGAATTTTTCACCATGAATGATTGCCGCGTCAGCCCGCAACCCACCGGCCCGATGAAGGTGATCTGCGCCGGGCAAAGCGATGCGGGAATGGCATTTTCCGCGCAATACGCTGATTACAACTTCTGCTTCGGCAAAGGTGTTAACACCCCAACCGCGTTTGCGCCAACGGCCAAACGTATGCAGGAAGCGGCAAGCGCCACCGGGCGCGATGTCGGCTCCTATGTGCTGTTTATGATTATTGCCGATGAAACCGACGAGGCGGCACGGGCCAAATGGGAGCACTACAAAGCAGGCGCTGACGATGAAGCGCTGGCATGGCTGACCGAACAGAGCCAGAAAGATACCCGTTCCGGCGCGGACACGAATGTGCGTCAGATGGCCGATCCGACATCGGCGGTAAATATCAATATGGGTACGCTGGTGGGTTCGTATGCCACGGTAGCGCGCTTACTCGATGAGGTTGCCAGCGTCCCCGGCACCGACGGCGTATTGCTTACCTTTGATGATTTTTTACAGGGCGTCGAAATGTTCGGCGAGCGCATTCAGCCGCTGATGCAGTGCCGTAGCCATATTCCAGCCCCAACACGCGAGGTTGCCTGATGATTACCCTCAACGCACGCCCGGAATCGGTCGATTTTTCTCCTGAGCACAGCGCCCTGATCGTAGTGGATATGCAAAATGCCTATGCCAGCCCCGGCGGCTATCTGGACTTGGCCGGGTTTGATGTCTCGGCCACCAGGCCGGTGATTGAGAATATCAATATTGCCGTTGCCGCCGCCCGCAAAGCCGGGATGCTGATTATCTGGTTTCAGAACGGCTGGGATGATCAGTACGTGGAAGCCGGTGGCCCCGGTTCGCCGAACTACCACAAATCCAACGCGCTGAAGACCATGCGCAAACGCCCGGAATTGCAGGGCAAACTGCTGGCGAAAGGTGGCTGGGATTATGAACTGGTGGAGGAACTGAAACCGCAAGCTGGCGATATCGTACTGCCGAAACCGCGTTACAGCGGCTTCTTTAATACGCCGCTGGACAGCCTCCTGCGCAGCCACGGCATCCGCCATCTGGTGTTTACCGGTATTGCCACCAACGTCTGCGTTGAATCCACGCTGCGTGACGGCTTTTTTCTCGAATACTTCGGCATCGTACTGGAAGACGCCACCCATCAGGCTGGCCCTGAATTTGCCCAGCAAGCCGCACTGTTCAATATCGAAACCTTCTTCGGCTGGGTGAGCGATGTGCAGACTTTCTGTTCCGCCCTGGCACCTCAAAAACTGGTCAACATTGCGTAAGGAGACTCATCATGCCAAAACAGGTCATTATTCCACCGGGTACCACCACCCCTATCGCCCCGTTTGTTCCGGGCACGCTGGCTGACGGCGTGGTCTATGTTTCCGGCACGCTACCGTTTGATGCCGACAACAACGTGGTGTTTGTTGGCGACCCAAAGGCGCAAACGCGCCACGTGCTGGAAACGATCAAACGCGTGATCGAGACCGCAGGTGGCACGATGGAGGATGTGACATTCAACAGCATCTTTATCACCGACTGGAAAAATTACGCCGCGATTAATGAAGTGTACGCCGAGTTTTTCCCCGGTGATAAACCAGCACGTTTCTGCATTCAATGTGGTCTGGTGAAACCCGATGCGCTGGTGGAGATTGCCACCGTTGCGCACATCGGTCAGTGAGGATGCCATGAAACTAACCCTGAGCGATGCGCCGTACGCAGGTGCGCCAGTGGTGGTGCTGAGCGCCGGGTTGGGCGGTGCTGGCAGCTACTGGCTGGCGCAACTCGCGGCGCTGGAAGCGCATTACCAGGTGGTGCGCTATGACCAGCGCGGAACCGGCAATAACCCGGCCACGCTGCCGGATGGTTATAGCATGCAGGATATGGCAGCGGAGCTATACCAGGCGCTGCAGGCGGAAGGAATTACCCGTTTTTGCCTTATCGGCCACGCGCTGGGCGCCCTGATTGGCCTGCAACTGGCGCTGGATTACCCACAGGCGGTAAACGGTCTGGTGCTGGTGAACGGCTGGCTACAGTTGAACGACCATACGCTGCGCTGTTTCCGCGTGCGTGAGCGGTTACTGGCTGCGGGCGGCGCGGAAGCCTGGGTACAGGCGCAGCCGCTGTTCCTCTACCCGGCAGACTGGATGGCCGCTCATGCGCCCCGGATGGAAGCGGAGGAAGCGCTGGCGATGGCGCATTTTCAGGGCACCGGCAATCTATTGCGTCGCCTGGCGGCACTGAAAAATGCCGACTTCAGCCGCCGCGCCCAAGAGATTCGCTGCCCGACAAACATTATTTGCGCGCGAGACGATCTGCTGGTGCCCTGGACCTGCTCTGCCGACCTGCAAGCAGCAATCCCTGGTAGCCGGTTACAGGTGATGGAACGCGGCGCGCATGCCTGCAATGTCACCGAAAGTGAAGACTTTAATACCCTTTTACTCGACGGGCTGCACAGCATGCTGCCCGTTCTGACTCTGGCTCAGAAGGAGAATTTATGAGCGAAGCCGTCAACGCTGCGGCGCTGGATACCCTGTTCAACCAGGCGCGCACCCACAATGGCTGGCTGGAACGGTCGGTTAGCGATGAGACGCTGCAACAGGTTTACGATCTGCTGAAAATGGGGCCGACGTCGGCCAACTGTAGCCCGGCGCGGTTGGTGTTTATCCGCACGCCGGAAGGTAAAGAGAAGCTGCGTCCGGCGCTCTCCAGCGGCAATCTGGCAAAAACGCTCAGTGCGCCGGTGACGGCCATCGTTGCCTGGGACAGTGAATTTTATGAACAATTGCCGGTGCTGTTTCCCCATGGCGATGCGCGCAGCTGGTTCACTTCCAGCCCGCAACTGGCGGAGGAGACGGCATTTCGCAACAGCTCCATGCAGGCGGCCTACCTGATTTTCGCCTGTCGGGCGCTGGGGCTGGATACCGGCCCGATGTCCGGTTTCGATCGCGCCGTTGTCGATAGCGCATTTTTTGCCGACAGCACCTGGCGCAGCAATTTACTGGTCAACATTGGTTACGGCGATCCCGGCAAACTCTACGATCGCCTGCCGCGTTTGCCCTTTGCTGATGTCTGTCAGTTTGCATGAGGTTTAGGTTATGAGTATCGACAGCACCACGTTTCGCGACGCGATGGCCTGTGTCGGCGCGGCGGTCAACATTATCACTACCGATGGCCCGGCGGGCCGTGCCGGTTTCACTGCCAGCGCCGTGTGCAGTGTGACCGATTCACCGCCGACACTGCTGGTATGTCTTAACCGTTCGGCGTCCGTCTGGCCGGTATTCAGCAATAATCAGGCGCTGTGTGTGAATACGCTGGCGGCGGGACAGGAAGGTTTATCGAATCTGTTTGGCGGCAAAACGCCGATGGAGGAACGCTTTGCCGCGGCAGGCTGGCAGCAAGGCGAAACAGGTTGCCCGCGTCTGACCGGTGCGCTGGCCTCGTTTGACTGCCATATCAGCCAGGTTGTGAGCGTTGGTACGCACGATATTCTGTTTTGCCAGATTGTCGATATTGCCCGCCATCCAACGCCAGAAGGGCTGGTGTGGTTTGACCGGCGCTATCACGCCCTGCCAGCTAACCTTCCGACTGTTTAACGCTGTTTTCAGGCGCTGGCAACGGCGCTTTTTTCTTTTTCAGCTTCAGTTCGCTGACCAACACACCCAGCACAATCAATGCCCCGCCAAACAGCGCCAGCAGCGGCAAACGCTCACCGGCCAGACGACCAAATACGCCCGCCCACACCGGTTCACCCGTGTAAATCACCGTCGCGCGTGTGGGCGATACACTGCGCTGCGCCCAGTTCATGACCACCTGAATAATTGCGCTGAAGATCCCCAACCCCAGCGCAACCAGCAGCAGCCCCGGCGACAACGTCGGTACCGATTCGCCAGAAGGAATCATGGCGGCAAAGGAGACCAGCGAAGCCGTCAGTAGCTGCACCACCGTCACCCGCCGGACATCGACTTTCCCGGCCCATGCGCTGATCAGGATGATCTCAGCGGCAATCGCCACCGCGCTGGCAAGCGTAATGATCTCCCCTTTCCCCAGCGCCAGCATATTGCCTTCCGGCCCGGCCAGCAGCAATAACCCGCTAAATGCCAACGCGATCCCAATGCACGGCATCAACCCCGGCATCCGCCCCAGACACAACCACTGCAACAGCGGCACCAGCGGAACATACATAGCGGTGATAAATGCCGATTTACTGCTGGGTATAAATTGTAAACCCCAGGTTTGCAGGCTGTAGCCGAGGGCGATGGCGATACCGATCACCCCACCAGCTTTTATTTCCAGCCAGCTGATGCCGTTTAAGACTCTCAGCGAGAGTAGCGCCACGGCCAGACCGGCGGTGGCAAAACGCAGGCCAACAAAGAAAAACGGGCCGCTCATTGTCACGGCATACTGCACCGCAAGAAATGTACCGCCCCAGAACAGGGTGATGACGATCAGTAACGCTTCCTGGGGTTTGACGGAAAAGGCGTAACGGGAGAGGGACATAACACACCGACCAGAGGAGAAACCCGTAGTGTGCGTTGGCGCGACGGGTTGCGCAAGCGCAAAAAAAACCGCCGGGTTTCCCCGGCGGCGGGCGTGAACGACAAGCCTGCAGGTTGTCAGTATCAAACGTTAGCTTTCACGGCTACCGTGACTATTTTTGCCCCCTTTTTTACCGGCTTCAGATGCGCGCTGAGGATCGTTTTTGAAATTACCCCCACTTTGCTGCCCACCTTTGCGGCCTGCTGCTGATGCTCTTTCACGGTCTTCAGCGAAGTTACCTGCTCCACCACGATGGTTTGCCATGTCTGACCTCCAGATAAGTGAAATGTTAGACATCATACTGCATTCAGTAAAAGAGGATTCTTTCACCGCACGACGTGAAGGCCGAGCCTTTAACAGCGTCGTGTGGAACTAAGCTTAGTGGAACACAATCATTCATCCAGTGAATGGTAATATTCTGCAACAGCTTCTCTGCCTGAAACCCGATATTCCTTAAGCGAAACCGATAAGCCTCTCTTAACGCTTCAAAATAACGCTGCCGCAAATATGTGTCAGATTGTAACAAGCAGACTGATTGTTCTTAACTTGTTATTTATCAAAGAAATGGCGCTCTTACTTGCACTCTGGCGATCACGTCATACGCTTAAGAAGAACGCAGCGATGTGCTGCCGAAATCAGCTAATCAGGAGTGATGCAAATGGCTAAAGTGTTGGTGCTTTATTATTCCATGTATGGACACATTGAAACGATGGCGCATGCAGTCGCGGAAGGCGCGCAGAAAGTGAATGGCGCAGAAGTGGTCATCAAACGTGTTCCTGAAACAATGCCTGCCGAGCTGTTCTTAAAATCTGGCGGTAAAACGCAAAATGCCCCCGTCGCCACACCTCAGGAGCTGGCCGACTACGATGCGATTATTTTCGGTACGCCAACCCGCTTCGGCAATATGTCCGGGCAAATGCGTACATTCCTCGACCAGACTGGCGGATTATGGGCATCCGGCGCACTGTACGGCAAACTGGCAAGCGTCTTTAGTTCCACCGGTACGGGCGGCGGCCAGGAGCACACAATTTCCTCAACATGGACTACGCTTGCACATCATGGAATGGTCATCGTGCCGATTGGCTATGCCGCGCAAGAGCTGTTTGATGTCTCGCAGGTGCGCGGCGGTACGCCTTATGGCGCAACCACTATTGCCGGTGGTGATGGTTCACGTCAGCCCAGCAACGAAGAACTGTCAATTGCCCGTTACCAGGGCGAATATGTTGCTGGCCTGGCAGTAAAATTGAACGGCTAACCTTCATCAGGAGGAGACAGATGCCAACTCAAGAAGCGAAAGCCCATCGCGTCGGTGAATGGGCCAGTTTACGCAATACCTCGCCGGAGATCGCCGAGGCTATCTTTGAAGTCGCCGATTACGACGAGGTACTGGCAGAGAAAATCTGGGAAGAAGGCAGCGATGATGTGTTACTTCGCGCCTTTGATAAAACCGACAAAGATGAACTCTTCTGGGGTGAACAGACGATAGAACGGAAAAATGTGTAACCACTCGCGCCCCCGCCTTCGCGGGGGCTTTTTTTTATTTCGCTGCATCACGCATCAGCGCATTAAATTTATCTACCGGGCAGAAACCATTGCTGTCTACCGGGCAGCCTTTTAGCGCCAGGGTGACGCGCTGAGCCGGGGAAGCCAGCGATAGCGGCTCGGTGTTTCGCAGTTGTTCCGTACTCTGATAAACGTATTCAATTTTCATGACATCGCGTTTACCCGCCGTGTCGTGCCAGCGCTGGAACACAATTTTCCCGCCGATGGGCGTACGCTCGTACTGGTTATGCAACTGGTAAGGCTCGAAATTGAGCGCGGTCAGCAGGGAGGCAATGTTGGAGTCATGCCCGACCAGAACGGTGATTTTCGGCGCGCTACTTGCCTCTTCCACCAGCGTTTTGTCGAGGTATTTCACCAGGGGTTTCGCTACATTGCGCGCCACTTCCGGCGAGGTGAACAGCGTGTCCTGATAACTGTTTTTCAGCTTCGACAATAGGCGCCATTGCGCGTCGCTTTTAATCTCTCCCCACGCAACCTGATCAAGCGGGAAACCTTCGTAATATTGCAACGTAAAGGCATCCACCAGCGAATTGCCGACTTTCAGCGGCCCGGACACGCCCGGCTCCTGCTGATATTTTGCGCTAAAGGTATCTTTTGCATCGGTGAGTGAGCACTGCTGTTTCTCTTTACAGGCCGGAGACGCGCGATAGTGCGTGATTTTTTCCAGCAACTGGTAACTCTCATTCAGCGCAAACTTCTGGCGCTGCGCCTCCATTGCGTTGACCGCCTGCTGGCTGAATTCAGCCGAATCTTCGGTGATCACCGGATTAAAAGTGGGATCCATGGTGCCCATTTTTTCCTGATGATGAACCGGAACATCACAGCCAGGAAATGCGCCGTTGGTGAAGAACTGCGCCGTGGCAACCGTGCGTTGCAGGCTGTTAGCCCAGACGTAGACACTGTTCGCGGATGGACACTCTCCCGCTTTCAACAACTGCTCTTTGACCAGCCATTCACGCATAAAATGGCCCATGTACACTTCCAGTACGCCGCCTTTGGTGGTCAACTCACCGCCTGGTACGTCCCATTGCGGCCAGCGGTTCGGCGTCGATTGTTCCAGTACGCTGCCGTTATTGGCTAACGGCGCACGCAGGTTGTGGCGGCTCATGATCAAAACCTGTTGTAATTGATACCCTTGAGGTATCTCCTGCGCCAGCGCGACGGGTGCGGACATGGCAATGGCAATAGCGCTTACCCTGATCAACTTTTTCACTCTTTTTCCCTCATTTCACGGCCTGAAAGCAAAATTGTGACACATTTATGACACTTCGCCGTGTACGGTTGTCCGGAGTGTGCACTGGCGCAAAAAGCGATGTTTTCACCGCCCTTCTGGTTTTATAATAAAACCATTAACCGGAGGATCCCCATGAAACGTACCCGTATTGAAGAGACCTTTTGCCCTGTTGCCCGTTCGCTGAACATTATTGGCGACTGGTGGTCACTGCTAATTGTGCGCGATGCACTGGCCGGCGTTTCGCGTTTTGGTGAGTTTCAAAAAAGCCTCGGAATCGCCAAAAATATGCTCACCGCACGGCTTAAGCTGCTGGTAGAAGAAGGAATATTACAGACCCAACCGGCATCTGATGGCAGCGCCTGGCAAGAGTATGTGCTGACCGAAAAAGGTCGCGCCCTGCAAACCGTGCTGGTCGCCCTGTCGCAATGGGGTAATGAGTGGTTGTTTACCCGCGGGGAACCCGCCAGCGTGCTGGTCGATGAGGCTTCACGCCGCCCATTGCGCAAACTGATGTTGCAGGCGGAAGATGGTCGCGAGCTGCAACCGGAAGAAGTGGTATTGCGCGTCGCCAACAGCGAATAACCCACATTTTCTTTCCCTGAGAATAAAATCGCATTTTTTGCCCTCTTATTTGGTTGCATAATAAAACCATTTAGCCGATGCTGTAGCGGTTGCATGATAAAACCATTTACCTTCGAGGAATTGAGAATGACAACCACTGCTCTTATTACCGGCGCCTCTTCAGGGATCGGCGCAGTCTATGCCGACCGTCTTGCTGCCCGTGGTTACAACCTGCTGTTAGTTGCGCGCCGTGCCGATCGTTTGTCGGCGCTGGCGGCCGATCTTCATCAGCGTTATGGCATACAGGTAGAGACACTGGTTGCCGACCTTAGCCAGTCAGCGGATATTGCACGCGTGGAAACCGTGCTGCGCGAGAACGCAGCAATCGATTTTCTGGTCAACAATGCAGGTGCCGCGAACATGGCGTCGTTTCTCTCTTCAAGCGCTGAAGAGCATGAAGCCATTCATACGCTGAATACCACCGCGCTGATGCGCCTGACGCTGGCGGCACTGCCGCGATTTGTCGAAAATGATCGTGGTGCCATTATCAATATCGCTTCAGTCCTTGCTTTTCACGCTCGTGCAGACAGCGCCTTGTACAGTGCCACCAAAGCCTGGGTACTCAATTTTACCCGTGGTTTGCAGGAAGAGTTTGCTGACAGCCATGTGCGTATTCAGGCCGTATTGCCTGCGGCAACAGCCACGGAAATTTGGGGCCATTCCGGCGTCACGCTGGATATGCTACCGGAAGGTTCCGTGATGACCACCGAAAACCTGGTCGATGCCGCCCTGGCCGGGTTTGATCAAGGGGAGTTAGTGACCGTGCCGCCAGTGGAAGATCTGCAACTGTGGCACAATTTTGATGAAGCCCGGCTGGCTCTGTATAGCGCCTCACGCAATGGCAAACCGGCTTCCCGTTATACGCTGTAATGTTATCCGGGAGCCGCTAACGGCTCCCATTAAGGTTTAGTAGAAACTGGCCTGCGTGGTGACGGTCATGTTCGGCATCGGTGCCGGTTGCCCTTTCTCGGGCATAACCGTTACATGGCACAGCGTGGGAACATGCCGCTTATCATACTGGCAGGCATTTGTTGCGCGAAAACCGGGCTGGTAAGCCGATTGATTCACCAGCGTGTAATCGACCGGCTTATTAACGCTATCCGGATAGGTCACGCTGTTTGAACTGGCAACCATACCCGAGGCATAAAATTCCGCTTTGATTAAATTCCCGTCCGCATCATAAAAATGATCCACAATCTTCTGCTCTCCCAGCATGACAGACTTCAGTTGGCCTTGCGCATTGGTGACGAAATCCAGATGGCCCGCGCTGTCATCGCGGCTCAACAGATTACATTTGCTGTCGAGGGTGAATGACAGGGGGTTCCCGTTCTGAGTACCTTTCAGCGCGTTTCCCTCTTTCACTAACACAGTCTGCATACGATTTACGTTGTCGGTGCTGTTCAGCGTTTGAACACAGCCATCAGCGGAGAGCGTCATGCTGAGTTGATACACGGCTTCACCTTTATCATTGACCGCAGAAGTATTCAGCGACTTAACGTGACCGACGACGGGGTTGAAATCCATCAGCGTTGAGAGGTTTAAAAGAACCGGGTTGTAGGCTTGCTGTGCGCTGGCTGCCGTCGCAGCCAGACCGAGCGCGACAGCCAGCAAATAAGGAGAGGTTTTCACTTTCGCCATCCTGTGACGTAAAGCGTCGAGGTTATCAAATATCAGTAGCTTAGCAAGCACAGCGGCAACCCGCGCTGCGCTTGCTGCGTTTTCTAATAATCCGTTGCTTCGCCAGCGCCTTTCCAGCGGGCAAGATCCTGACTGACCGCGCTGATTTTCTCCTGCGCCAGTTGATGGGCAATCTTGCCGGAGAAAAGATGCAGCGGCGGCGCGCTGACACTTGCGGCCTGGATCATCAACAGCGCCAGCTTTTCCGGATCGCCGGCCTGTTTGCCATCAAGCTCATTGCGGTGCAAATCCAGCGAAGCCTGCGCAGCACGATAGGCTGGCGGCGTGTGTGAAGCCGCCTTCAGGCTCGCATCAGAGAGAAAACCGGTGCGAACCGGGCCAGGGTAGACCACCGTCGCCGTGATCCCTAATTCGGCCACTTCGGCGGCCAGCGCCTCCGTTAAGCCAGCCAGGGCAAATTTGCTGGCAACGTAGCTGCCCCACCCCGCATAGCCGCCCTGAAAACCGACGATCGAAGCAATGTTGAAAATATGCCCGCATCGCTGCTCACGCAAATGGGGTAAGGCATGGCGAATGACATGCAGCGGCGCGAAAACATTAATGTCAAAGTTATCGCGCAGCTCGGCATCACTCAGTGTTTCCAGCGCACCGTACTGGCCATAACCCGCATTGTTGACCACCACATCAATGCGGCCGAAACGGGCGACCGTTTTCCCAATTGCCGACTGTACACTGGCTTCCGATCGCAGATCGACCTCCAGCGGCAAAAAGCGTTCGCTCTGCGCCTCTGGAACATGTTGCAGGCTTTGTAGCGTACGCGATGTGGCGGCGACGGAATCTCCCTGCGCCAGCAACTGGCGCGCCAGCGATAACCCCACACCTCGCGCTGCGCCAGTGATAAACCAGACTTTTTTATCCATATGCGCCTCCTTAATATGGGCTTTGTGTTGGGCGAACAATCATTTCGCTGACATCGACGCCATCAGGCTGTGCAATAGCCCATGCAATGGCTTTGGCTATTGCGTCGGCGGGCAGCGCAATGCGACGAAATTCCTGCATCGCCGTTTTTGCGCCGTCATCCGTGATGTGATCGGCCAGTTCCGATTCCACCACACCGGGGCTGATGACGGTAACGCGGATCGTTTCCGTCTCCTGACGCAATCCGTCGGAGATGGCGCGAACGGCGAATTTACTGGCGCAGTAGACCGCTGACGAGGGGAAAACGGTATGCGCGCCAATTGACGCCACATTAATGATCTGCCCGCTGCCCTGCTGTTCCATAACCGGCAGCACCGCAGCAATACCATTGAGGACGCCGTGCACATTGACATCAAGGGTTTGTCGCCACTCATCCAGTTTCCGCGCCGCCAGCGGCGAGAGCGGCATAACACCAGCGTTATTGATCAGCACATCGATGCGTCCGTAGTTCGACAGTGCAAAATCCGCCATCCGTTGCAGGTCGCCAGCCTGTGTCACATCCACTTGCAATGCATCGATATTGCCCAGTTCCTCCTGCAGACGCTGTAACTTTGCCAGCCGCCGTGCACCGATAATCAAATGATGCCCTTCCTGCACCAACTGCCGCACGGTGGCTTCGCCAATACCGCTACTGGCACCAGTCAGCAGGACAATTTTGCGCTTCGTCATAAGGTGATCTCCTGTGTTGTGTCACCAGCAACAGAGTAGGCGGCGAGCAGGAGGCAAAACAGGTCCATTCTTATCTGATGATTGCCTGTTCCTCTTCATCTTGTTCACATAAAGAACGCAAAACGGCAGAATGGTTGCTTAATTGTGATGAGGAGAGAAGCAATGAGCGCTGAAATGGTGTCGCTGCTGAGCAGCCTGGCGCCCAACGAAGGTTACACCTGCTCGCGGCTCGATACGGTACGCTTCATGCGCTCCGATCGCCCGTTGGGACGTACGCCGGTAGTCTATGAGCCATGCATCGTGATTGTCTGTCAGGGATATAAACGCGGTTATCTCGCCGACCGGGTCTACCATTATGACAAGCAGCATTATCTGGTGCTTTCGGTGCCGCTGCCCTTCTCTACCGAAACGGAGGCCAGCGCAGAAGAGCCGCTGCTGGCTATTGCCGTACGGCTGGAGATGACGGTTTTGCTGGAGTTAATGAGTGAGCTGGAGCATTCAGCCGTATCTGCAGCCGCCGCGCCGGAAGGGATAATTTCCACGCCGCTGGAACCCGACTTAACGGATACCACGCTTCGGCTGCTGCGCGCGCTGGCATCGCCGCAGGAGGCTAAAATCCTTGGCCCACAGATCGTTCGCGAATTGTATTACCGGGTTTTGATGGGCGCGCGAGGCGGTGCGATCCGGGCCGCGCTGGCCAGCCAGGGACAATTCGCCGCCATCTCCCGCGTCCTGCAGCGCATCCACACAGAGTTTCCGCAACCGCTGCATGTCAGCCGGCTTGCAAACGACATCGGTTTAAGTGTGCCAGCCTTTCATAAACACTTTAAAGTCGTGACCGGGACTTCACCGCTGCAATACATTAAATCGGTTCGGCTTAACCAGGCACGGCTGATGATGATCCGGGATAATCTCACCGCCGCAGGCGCAGCATTCCGCGTCGGTTATGAAAGCCCCTCACAGTTTAATCGTGAATTCCGCCGTCTGTTTGGTCGTAGCCCCGGCGAAGAGGCAAAAGAGATGAAAGCGGCATTTTCACTGTTTCCACCGATATAAGTCACGGGGCGGGTTTCCACAACTCAACGCGGTTGCGCCCACGTTTCTTGGCAATATAGAGCGCTTCATCCGCCGCCTGAATTAACCGTTCATAGTCCGGATGACCGCTAAACATTGCCGCACCGATGGAGAGCGAAAGCGGAATCGTCTGGCCGTCGGGCGATTTGATCACGGTTTTTTCGACGCGTGAACGGATGCGTTCAGCAATTCGTGTCGTATCAAATTCGGAAGCCTCGGTTAAGACGATCACGAATTCGTCCCCGCCATAGCGGAATACATAATCATTGCTGCGCACGTTGTCATAAAAGGCCGCTGACACTTTGCGCAAAATTTCGTCCCCGGTGTGGTGTCCCCAGGTATCGTTAATTTGCTTAAATTTATCAACATCAATAACCAGCACCGACAAGGAAGTGGAGGCTCGTTTTGCCTGGGCGATTTCACGTTTAAAAATAGTCGGTAAGAAACGACGATTGAGCAGGCGTGTCAGTACATCCATACCCACTTCATGACGGGAGACTTCTTCAAAAAGTTCACGCAGCAACGTGCTGATTTGCGATACATTTTTTCTAAGCTGAATAAGGAATTTGGTACGCAAGCTGCGATTACTTAAGGCTTTGGTCGTCTCGCGGGTATTACGGAAGACTTCGTCAATATCCTGAATTAACCGGGAAATATGGCCAGCCTCGGCGATACCACTGAAATAATGGCGCCCTTTATGGTTAAACCATAAACCAAAATCAGCCTGGCTCAGGGACAGACTGTTACCTAAATCGGCATCAAGGACAATTCGATAGACAAGATCGATTTCCCATGCCAATAACGAGGCGATTTGTCGCTCTTTCTCCTCTTCAGCATTCTCCAGCAAAGAGAAGATACGGTAGTTTTCATCCTCTTTTGACGCATTATGTTCAGTGAATGAAAAGGCGCGGGACATAACCTCCATCGCCAGATCGATACTGTTTATTGTGAAATGGTAGACTTGCAGTTTTTCTGCCGGTGCATAATCTGCGGAATTAATTACCGGGTAAAGGAGCTTTTTAAGCACCCGAAATCCCATCTCTACCAGCTCCACGGAAATGCCAATGCGCGCATGAACCGCAGCAATCGTTTGTTGTACTTCGATCAACCGTTCTACGTCATCTATCTGGCATGCAAGCACTTCTGCGATCCAGCGGGCAAGCGCAGCTTTAAGCTGTCTTTCTACTTGCTCATTAGACAAAAATTCAGCCGCTTGCGAATCGGTTAGTACCACAGTATAGAATTCCTGGCTCAGCAGTCGTGCATGATTCTTCCCAACGTCAGCGGCGATAAGACGAATGTGTTCATCTGTTCTCTCGAGCAAATTGACCCACTCAGCCTTCATATTCTTAAGGTAAGTCTCCATCATTCAAATCCTTACGGTAGTAGATGTTGTTCTTGCCCGTTACCGTCAGCACGCAGTTGTCGTCGTTATCAGCACATAATAATCGCAAGAAAACTTTGGACGCGTTTATGACCCCTTTCATCTTCTTAATTAAGACTTAAAAACTACAAATGCAATTAATTAAGGCATAAAAAACCAACTGCAGACAGTTAAGAAACCAAAAAAACCATTTATCACCTGTCAGTATCGACGCCAGTAACACGTCAATGGAAGTATAGTCTGTCTGCCGATGTGCATCATTGTGCAGATTCTTATTTACCGCAGAAACGAGTTAAGGTTGATTTAAGATTATTTAATTATCCGAAATAAAAAATAATAATTAGAATTGCAGGATATAAATTTAATTCCCCCGACAATTTTTACGGTATTCAAAAATATGAAAATATACTCCGTCAGTGAAGATGCTTATCTTCAGCATGGCATCATGTCTTTTGCCAGCACGCTAAACATCGAGATAATCGAACATAAACTGAATGCTTCATTGATTAATAATTTATCTTTCGATGACATTGTCATCCTTCACCTTGATATAAAAAGCAACTCTTGTGCATGGGCTATATCGACACTCAACAAAACCTGCAAGCTCTTAGTGATTATGCGCAGCGCACGTAATATTGTCATTGATGAAGCTGATGAAGTCTTGAAATCAAGAGTTTCTCTTACTGAATTTAGCCAGGCACTACAGCGGATTATCAAAAAACAAAAAAATCCGACACCAAAAGACAATCACCTGAGCGATATTGAATATATGATTATCAATGAATCGCTCAAAGGTAAGAATATTGATCTTATCGCCGACACACTTAATATGCCGCCCAAAAAGGTCTATGCCTATCGGAATAAAGCCTGTAAAAAGCTGGGGGGCAAAAAAATTAGCGATTTACTGCTGATAAGAGAGAGTCTGCTTGCAGAATCCAGCGCCTTCTTCGCTCCCTCAGCCACCAGCATGGCAATGATGTAATCACCTGAAAAATCACTCCGTCTGTAGTTCCTCTTAACTACAGACGGATATTTATCTGTACGCACCTCTCTGTACCACCTCCTGGCCACGCATCAAATCTGAAGCCATCGCTACCGTAATATGCCCGCCAGGCGCAGCCTATACGGCTACAACTGCCTTTCCATCATAAACCATACAACTATCATGAGGCGCTCTTACTAAAGGTAATGGGTTGTGATTACCTGCGTTCAGGAAAATGCCTGTTAGTTAATATCAGTATGTCAGGTAACGTTTTTATTCCGATAACAGGACACCATGCTCCGGAGATATTCCAGGACGCAGCAGAATTCATCGCTAAATTAAGGTTGCCATGCTGAAGGAAGTACGAAAACAGAACCAGACAGGTATTTACGAACTATATTGAGAAGAGTTTTCGAACAGAGGTATGAATGAGCTTTTTTGATGACCCCAATATGATCTCAATAACTGAGGATAAAATGCTCACCGAACATGGTTTTTTCGCTTATCTGATTTTCCCTGTCAGGATGACATTATCAGGCGCGGCTAAAAACAGAATGCCGGGGCATTTTATCCTTGTTATTTACATTTAAAGCAAAATAGTGCAGATGCGTATTTATATGTACACAGATTTAAAAAACGGTTTCCGGCAATACTCCTCACATTCCTGTAACAGGAACGAAAGATACTGAATATAAATCCACTCATGACGAGCGTTATTATCGTTTTTTTTGAAACTTATTCGCCTCCGTCGCGAGGTTAATTAACGCATCACCATACCGCCGTCGATGATAATCGTTTGACCAACAATATAGCTGGCAGCCGATGAGCTTAAGTAAACGATAGTATTGGCGACTTCTGAGCTGCGCCCAATGCGCTGTAAGGGAATTGCATCCGCCATCTCGTGGACCAGGGCACCAGAGATCTCTTTCGTATTCGTTGACTCAATCATACCTGGTGCAACAGCATTTACCCGAATTCCCTGCGGCGCAAGTTCTGCCGCTAGCGTACGCGTGAAGGCCAGCAGCGCGCCATTGGAAGCACTGTAGTTACTTTGTCCTATCGCAGGAACAATTGCGGCAATTGACGCTACATTAATGACCGATGCATTTTCAGCACTCCTGAGCAGCCTCAGCATTTCTTTCGTCAATCTGAAGGTATTAAGCATATTGCCGTCGATTACGGAGCTGAAGTCATCGAAGCGCATGGATGCAAAAAGATTATCGTTAACCACGTCAGCATTGTTCACCAGCACATCCACTTTCCCGGTCTCACTGGTCAAACGGGAACCAAGTGCCGCCACCGCCTCAGGATCCGCCAGGTTGCAGTGAACAATATGCAAGTTCTGCCCCTCGGGATGTTCTGTTTTCAGTGCGTGCAATTGATCGGCACAGGATTCATGCAGTGCATAGACTACGGCATGCTGCTCCAGATATTGCTGGCAGATTGCGCGGCCGATATCGCCATTTGCCCCGGAAACTAATACTGTTTTATTTTTCAGATCGCTATATTTGTACATAACTTGCTCCATCCTTAGAGTGACTACGAAAGATTAATGTTTAAGAAACAGACTTCGGATACTCACATCGCCAGATTCCACTGGCGATATGAGTTGATATTACTTACAACTCCACCAGAATACCTGTGCTGATGACTTTGTCTGCTCCAGCACAAGACCTTTACTACCGCCGAACGATGTTTTGTTACCGCTATTATTTACGGTTTGAGCCGTAATTAATGCATACCCTTCGGTGGCCATATTGCTTGTCCACGTTTATTTTTTAGTTCCATTGTTTATCCAGTGAAGTTTAATACTGAATTATCAAAAATATATGTGCATAAAATCACTATCAGCACATGTATTACACCAGTCATTTATTCCTAACCGGCAATAAGCCGGCTTTTATTTTTTATCAATCAAATGACGTCTGGCAAAGATGAAGTTACTACGCCAGGCGTGGACAGTGCTTCCAATCTCTATAAAAGAAGCGATTCTTTTTTAGCACTACTGCATTGACCATTATACATACTTCAAAGTGCAGCTTTGAGCGTGGAGCTATATCAGCAATAAATGGTTTTATCTTTTATTTCGTTCATAAAGAACCGGACGCGTGATAAACCGAAAGCATGTCCGAATATATTTATTATTCTCCCCGACAAAATAAAGACAAGTGAACTAGTCTTAAACATTCCTTCAATGTAATTATGTTGGCACATACCACTTCAAATAAACATATTAGTTAATCAGTAAGATATCGTTCCTGACAGCATCTGTGCCAGCTTAAGATCTTATTCACTCTAAACATCCCGCATACTCTTTGCCTGTTATTCACCATTCCCATACGTTAAAGAAAGTTATCACTTTCAATAATTGAATCCGGACATGATAATTCTCACCCTCTCCATATAATTTATTACGCAATGAAATATAAAAACCATGAAACATTCTCATTACCTCTAACTCCCAACACCATTGTTTAACTCAAAAAAAATCACTATAGCCACCCTACTATTTATAAAATATATAGCTGCACATGACATATTTACACCAGCCGCAGACAAATTACTCACTGGTCTTATCTTCTCTACCATCATAAAACACAAACAACAATTTTATATAAGGTTTAGCTGTGATAAAAATATGTTAATAAAATCACTTTTTCATTGAAAAACAACAAAAAATGATACTTTCAAAAATTAACAACCAGCCAACATTTATTATTTAATCACATCCTAAAAACTTTTCCTTTTCTAATGAAATTTTATAAGACAATAATGACTTCACGAAACCAAGTGGCGCACAAAAAACTTTCTCTTTTCAGGTTTAAAGCATCATTAATTCTGAATGTCGAACAATAATTATTATACATGCATCACTTGGATTCTTCGTTAATACAGAACTCGCATATGCAATATTGATGGATATAACCATTGATACATAGCGATTAAATAACAAATTGATATATAAATAACTGAGGTATTTTATGAAACGCAATGTAATTGCACTTGCTTTACTGGCTTCCTTTGCAGCTGGCTCCGTGCAGGCCGCCCAGATGGGTCAATCTATCGCTACCTGGTCTGCTACGGCGAAAAAAGATACGACCAGCTCGCTGGTTGTCACTCCACTCGGCAGCCTGACCTTTCAGTACGCTGATGGCGTTAAAGGTTTTAACACGCAAAAAGGTCTCTTTGATGTCGCTATCGAAGGCGATTCAACCGCTACCGCATTCAAACTGTCCTCTCGCCTGATCAGCAATACGCTGACTCAGCTTGATGGCTCCGGCTCCACGCTGAATGTTGCCGTGCATTACATGGGCGAAGAAGTTAAACAAAACGCGGACACTATTATGGTGGATACCACCAGTAATAAAAATGGTGGCCTGAGCATTCTTGCCACCGACTTCAGCAAGACAGGTCGTGTAACCGCGCAAGACGCATTCACCTTCTCTATCGCCAACGGTACGACGGATGGTACGACTGCCGCTACTGATATGAGCCAACTGCCAGAAGGGATCTGGAGCGGCGATATCAGCGTTCAGTTCGACGCTACCTGGAGCTAATTCTTTTCCAGCAGGGGCGTAATAACGCCCCTGTTCAACTCTTTGGCGATATATCTATGAAAAATACGATTCTGGCGACTCTATTATTTGTAAGTGGCGCGGCACCAGTATATGCGCTCGATGTTGGTGACATATCTTCATTTATGTACAGCGATGCGACTATTATTAATAAAACGATAAAAAACCCAACCACCACCGGACGGCTGGTGAATATTCGCATCGAAAGAATTAATTCGCCACAGAGTGACGGTAAAACAATACCCATGGAAAGTAAGGATGAATTGTTACTCTCACCAGGAAGCCTGCTGCTTCCGGCTGAAAGTAATGAAACGATTCGTTTTTACTATAATGGCCCGCAGGACGACAAAGAAAGATATTATCGCATTATTTGGTTTGACCAGGCGCTCAGTAATGCATCAAAAAATAACGCAACTCGTTATGCTGTTGCAACCGCATCCGCTCGTATTAGTACAATACTTGTCGTCGCCCCGCGAAAAATAAAATACGACTACCAATATTCAAAGGGTGTAATGAAAAACACTGGCAATGCCACGTTACGCCTCATTGCTTATGGCCCTTGTAAAAAAACATCTGAGAAAAAAGAGTGCAAAGAAAATTATTACTTAATGCCCGGCAAAACGCGAAGTTTCTCTCTGGTGGATATCGAGAATAAGAAAGCGCGACTCGCTTTCTGGCAAGCGGACAATTTCATTCCGGTCAAATAGTATTTTCACTAACGAGCCGTTATTGTGGATAAGAAGATTTTACAAACTATCATCACGTGTACTGTGGTTCTGTTTACTGATGTAAACGACGCTGTTGCAAAACCATCGTTGTATCAACAAATCAATGGGGTGATGATTCCTGACGCCTTCAATAACGCATTACGTGATGGGATGAGTATACCTCTGTATATTCATTTGAATAATACAGAGGAAAAAACAGACGATCAGCGTATTGGGCTTGCCGCAATTTGGCTTGATGAAAACTCGCTCAAAATACGGCAAGTCCAGCTTGAAGAACAGGATGGCAATGCTTCTATAAATGAGCAAACACGTGAAAAATTAACTTCGTTAATTAATACCAGTTTTAATAGCAACCTGGCTATTCCGCTGACAAATGATGCATCATTACGTTTAAATTTCCAGCAATTAGTACTGCAACTTGTCGTTAATAAAGAAGCACTGGGTACGTTACTGCATGACAGTAGTCAAAATATTGGCGCATCCAGTGCTGAAAACATCAGTGGTACGCTGAATTATGATCTCGGTGTTTATCACAACCAAATGCGCGGTGGTGATAACAATACCTCAAGCTATCTCTCTTTAGCGAGTGCTACAGCATTACGTGAGCACCATTTATTAGTAGATAGCTCTATTTACGGCCTGGGCTCTGCTAATCAACAAACCGAAATTTATAAGGCCATGTACGAACGTGATTTCTCTGGTTATCGATTTGCCGGGGGAATGCTGGATGTATGGAATTTACAATCTCTCGGGCCGGTCACAGCGATCTCATCCGGTAAAATTTACGGCATGTCATGGGGAAACCAGGCAAATTCAATCAAATTTGATCATTCGTATTCCATCACGCCGCTCATTGCTTTTCTGCCTGCTGCCGGTGAGGTTCATGTTTACCGAAATAACAAGTTACTAAGCGTACAGAACTTCAATATGGGTAGCCATGAAGTGGATACTCGCGATCTGCCGTACGGTATTTATGACGTAAAGGTCGATGTTATTGTCAATGGCAAACTTACGAGCAGCAACATTCAAAATGTGAATAAATTGCTCACCGGAAGCCGTACGGCCGATATGCCCTTAAGCTGGCAGATCTGGGGTGGCAGCATGTATATGGACGACTGGGTTCATGAAAACGGAAACATTCAGCAGGCGAAAAATACAATACTGACGGGGGTTTCTGCGTCCGGTGGTCTTCACACAATAAACTGGATGGCGTCGGGATATCACTATAATAACATCGCAGTGGTTGAAGGCAATTTTTCCTGGCCAGTTGCGGACGTGCTCCAGTTGGGTATGCAAAACATGTTTGCTACCGATGGATCATGGAGCTTTATTAGTAATATAAATGCAACGCTTCCTGGTGGATTTAGTAATGTGTGGTTAAGCCGGGAAAAAACGGTGATTGGCCGTACCCTGCGTCGTAACAGTACGGACAATACCGCAGTAGGTTTATCCCTGAATATGAATACGCTGTGGTCAAAGTTAGGTACACTGTCGGCAAGCTACAACAGTAATAATCAGTACAACACGCATAATTACACTGTTGATTACAGCCAGTCACTGTATAGCGGCCGTTTTGGTTCACTTGGGCTGCGAGGCGGGATACAACAATATTCTTACGGAAGTCACTCCGGCGCCAACAATACGCAAAAATTTATCGCGCTCGATTTTTCACTGCCGTTAGGCAACTGGATCCAGACCGGTATGACGCACCAGAATGGGTATACTACGGCGAATATTTCGGCGCAAAAACAGTTCGATGAGGGTATTATTCGTACAGTTGGCGCAGATGTTTCACGCGCCATTTCCGGCGATATCAGTGATAATAAAACATTGAGTGGCGGAGCATGGACTCGCTATGAAACACGCTACTCTTCCGGTACACTAAATATTAATAGCGGTGCTGATGGTTACCTTAATTCTAATATGACCTCGTCCGGCAGTTTCGGCTGGCAGACCGGGGGCATTGGTGCCAGCGGTAACAATGAAGGAAATGCGGGCGTTATTTTTCACACCGATGTTGGAAATGATGGAAAATTGACCGCGCAAATCAATGGCCGTGCTTTCCCAATGACCGGTAAGTATAATTACCTGCCATTAGATCCCTATAATAAATATGATATTGAAATTCTTAATAGTAAAAACTCATTAGATAGCTACGACATTTCCCGCGGCAAAAAAAGTCATCTGACACTTTACCCAGGTAATGTTGTGGTCATTAAACCAGTGATTAAACAAATGGTTACTGTATTCGGCAGAATTCGTGCTGAAGACGGTACGCTGCTGGCCAATGCGCGCATAAATAACCATATTGGTCGTGCACGGACTGATAACAATGGTGAATTTGTCATGGATATTGATAAAAAATTCCCGGTTATTGATTTTAATTACGGCAATGATGAAAGCTGCGAGGCAGCACTGGATCTTAGCCAGGCGCGCGGCGCGGTATGGGTCGGTGATATTACATGCCAGGGTCTGAAAACTTTTGCCAACCTGATGCCGACAGGAGAACACAATGAAAGTTAATCTTTCGCGTCTTTTATTCTTGATTGTTTTTTATGTTATGGCGGCTCCCGTCCACGCAGCGGTGAGCAAAACAACCTATTCAGATGCGCCCACACGCCAATATATTTTCATCGAAAACGACACTGATGATAACTATTTTGTAACGCCAGTTGCGGCACTGGATCCACGAATGACAGGTTCAAACCGCTGGACAGGTATGAAATATAATGGCTCGGGTACAATGTATCAGACCAGCCTTGGTTATATTGACAATGGTTACAATACTTTAATTGGCGACAATTATTACTTCGATATGTGGCTCACCAATGCTCCAGCGTCAAACCTGCTTGTCGGTATGCGCTGCATCAACTGGTACAGCGGTTGTGATATGGCAACCTCCATGCTGCCGCCGCAGGCCACGGACAGCCAGGGTTTCTATGGCGTGGACGTAACGCCAGGCGGCTCTAAATGGGCGCACGGGATGATGTCAGACCAATTTTATTATTATCTGAACAATTCCCCGGTCGGCCAAACGTTCTCCATGACGATTAATACATGCCGGACAAGAGACGCTTATAATGCAAACTTGGGTCAGCGTTGTCAGTATATGCCCAGCGGCAACTGGTATGAGCGTAAGGTCTCTTACACCAAAGCTGCACATTTCAAATTCTTCAGTACCAATTCGATATCAGAGATCTTCTTTAATACCGACGGAACGCCAACAATAGGTGAAGGCAATGCAGATTGCCGGATGCAGGTGATCGGGAGTGTTTCAGGCATTGCCTGCAAGGTTGTGACTTACACGTTAAATCATAACGGTATTAGCGACACCGATGTGCGTTTTTTCCCGGCAATATCCCATGCCGGGCTGGAATCAGCCATCAGAGCAGCGGATATGCAATTCAGCCTTGATGGCGCAAGCTGGCAAACAGTATCAGGCATAACGCATTACTACACGTTTAATGCGATGAAAGGACATAACTCAATTTATGTCTTTTTCTCAAACAATTTTTTTAAGGAGATGATTAATCAAGGCGTTAACGGTGGCAACTTACGTGATTTAGTGACTTTCCGTTTAAGAAACCTCACCGCACCGGAATCGGGCTGGTATGAGTTTTCAACCTCCGCACAACTTATCTTTAAACCGACGAATTTTAGCATCAGTATTATCCCGGCAGATTTCATGGTTAATCCCAGCAGGTCCGGAACCGTTGGCACAGGTAATCCCGATCTCGATTTTGATTATCTTGTTACCACAAATGGAAAAACGGCTGCGGATATGGTCTCAGTCAGTGTCAGTGGCCCGACACAAACTATAAATGGTCGCCCCTGGTGTATATTCAGTTCAAAAGATGGCAAAACGCAGGTGCCCTTCCCTGGTATCGTGAGTTTTGCCACCGCCAGCGGAAAGCGCGAAGTGGTCGATGTGGGCTGCGACGGGCAGTGGCGTGACATGACCAGTGCATTATGGGCATCGACCCCCCTGGCGCTGGCAAACGGCGAAACCGGTGTAACAAGAAAATCAACTGTCCGCTTTTCCATTCCTATGAACGATCCACAATCATTGAAAACCCTCAATAATGCTAGCTGGTATGGAGATGTCAGCGCTTCGGGGAAAGTTACCGTAATGGCGATGTGGCAAAATGCAAGGTAAATTCATTCACTCTCTTTTCGTTCTGCTGATGCTACTACTGGCACCAGCAGGTTGCCTGGCTATTTCGGTTGGCGACATGACGTTTTCCATGCCAGCAGAAAAAAGCATGGTTGCCAAATATGTGATGAACAATAGTAAGGGAGCGCGCCTTTATCGCGTGAATATCCGATCTATTGACAGACCCGGAGAGCAGGAAGTCTCCTCACGCGCAACTGATGGAGAATTGTTGTTCACACCGCGACAGATACTACTTCAACCTGGGGAAAATCATTTTTTCAAATTCTTTTATCATGGCCCGACGGATGATAAAGAGCGTTACTATCGCGTCTCTTTTGCGGAGATACCGCCACAGAATCGTACCACGCATCATTCATCTCAAAGTACTGTCGGCATGATGCCCGTTATCGTAATGGACACTATTCTTGTTGTCCGCCCACGTGATACCCATTTCAAATGGGAGTTTGAGCGTCAACAAGGGGTATTCAAAAACAGTGGAAATACCTGGTTTAAGCTAATAACTAAACCCCGCTGCGATTCAACAGAAGAGGATGGCAAAGCCTGGTATATGCGTCCTGGTGATATCATTCATCAGCCAGTGCTTAGAACTTCTGCGCAAATATTTATCACCTACAATGATAAATTCATAAAGATAATAAGCATGTGCAATTAATGCCTCTCTTAAATTCCGCGTCCACCCTTAATTAATTCTTAATAAGGCATTTAAGATATACAAAAAGACAATAAATCGAGCGCGACGAGCCACTAATAAATTGTGTAACCCTCTGAAAAACTAGTTTCATTAACTATAAACTATTCAGAGCTTCAATTAATTACAAATCGGCAGCTGAATTACATATAAAAATCATGGAAAACAAGTCAATGGTATGGTCAAATATTTAAATGAGATTCACACAGATAAACCTGTCATTAAAGGGACACATCCAATGGCTGTGTTGTAGCGTATATGCACTGGATTATTAACGATAACATTGAATTCAGACCGGAACTGAAAAAGCTTATTTCGGTGAGCAATCCTGAAATAAACGTCACACTGACAGCCCCCGCCAGCCGTTGTTTGTTGCTTCTGCTTGAGGCTTCACCTGAAATTGTTCTCCAGCAAGATTTCTTCAAAAAAGTGTGGGAAGAAGAAGGCATGCTGGTTCCAACAAATACGTTATATCAAAATATCTCGATCGTGCGTCGCGGGTTGCGGGCAGTTGGCGAAACGGATAGCCGATTGATTGCAACCATTCCCAGAAAAGGTTTTCAAATTGACGACAGTGTGAAAATCAAAAGGCAGGACAAATCTAACGCAGCGGTTACATCTGAAACCGACATTACCAGCGTCGATATTCCCGCAGACGCAAAATATGAAGATCCTGTTATTACCCACGGGAACGCCGCGAACCAGTCGACATGGTCAGCGCTAAACCCGCATATCAATGAGTATGAACAGAATCCGCTGTCAACGCCGGGAACTGCAAGCAAACCCGCGCGATTCGCTGGCTGGCGTTTATCCGCAGTGATTATATTAGCCGCTTTTGCCACGGGTTTGCTGATAATTGCGTACTCTTTACCATTCGGTAAGACACCTGTTTTCTTTGATAACTATAACTTTGTTGAAAATGACAATGGCTGTCAGATTTATATTAAAGATGATACGCATGATAGCAGAGATTATTATCAGAGATATAAAAATTTGATTAAGAATACCGGACTGAACTGTAAGATTTATCCCTGGATCTATTTTCCAGTATCAGCAACATCACCAACACTTACTGCATTAGCCTGTAAGAGAGACTTTAAAAACTCCGCTTCACCGGGTTGTATTTCACTCTATTTCAGAGGAGTACAGAGTGAATAGCAAGAAAACAATTCTATTCAGCTTTATATTTTTAATCGCTGGCGTAGTCGCAGGTTATCTTTATTATCTGTTCGTCGCATCATCTGGCTATACGGAAACATGCTCAGCCTCAGTGATTGTTTATAACAAAAACATACAGGCTAATTTCACTCTCGACTTTATGTATAACAGAGAGGCTAAACGCGGTGTTATATCCGTAAGCGGCGGTTATATGGAGGACAACAAACCGACAGAAACGATCAGGCGAGATGTATCTTATACATGGACTGAAAACCGTCACTCCTATCATTTTACGTCAACCATGGTGAATAAAGTGGACAGTATCGAAACTGCCACTGATGAAGTTATCGCAACCGTGCTGCCAGATTTTTATGTCTACCCCAATAAAGAGATAAACTATTCCATTCGCCCACAGGGCAAAAATGGTTTTTTGTTTGTCATTGGCAAACGTCCGCTGTTTTTATGCGCTCGCTGAGGCGATAGCACAGGGAGACGTATCGTCTCCCTGCCGGGCACTCCATTAACACCTATTATGCCGCTTCCGCCAGCGCTCTTACCGCTCGCCCAAACGCCTCGATGGCCAGCGCAACATCTTCCACCTGTACCGATTCCGCCGGATGGTGGCTAATCCCGCCTTTGCAGCGCACAAACAGCATACCAACCGGCCAGCGTTCCGCCATGGCGATGGCATCATGCCCTGCGCCGCTCGGTAACGACAGCGTCTCACCCTGCACAACCTGCACCGCATCGGCAAGCAACGTTTGCAGCTTTTGATCACAGGGCGTGGCGGCAATACGGTAAAACTCCTCGGCGCTGAATTGCAGATGGCGGCGCGCCGCGATGACCTGCGCCATCGCCAGCAATTCATTGAGTAACGCATCAAGTGGCGCATCCTGCGGGCCACGGATATCAAGCGATAGCGACACCTCGCCGGGGATGACATTCACCGCGCCAGGCAGAACCCGCATATTCCCTACGGTAGCCACCAGATTACCGCCCTGTTGTTGCGTGGTGCTCTCAACGGCGACCATCCATTCGGCCGCCGCGGCCAACGCATCTTTCCGGTGACTCATCGGCACCGTGCCAGCATGTCCGGCTTCGCCGGTAAAGCGGCAATTTAGCCTGCGCGCGCCATTGATCGCCTCGACCACGCCCAGCGCCAGCCCAGCCTGTTCCAGGCACGGCCCCTGTTCAATATGCAATTCGAGATAGTTACTGAAGGCCGCCGCATCGCGCGCCGCCTGCGGGATCCTTTGCGGATCCAGCCCGGCATCCACCATCGCCTGCGCCACGCTAATCCCCCCGGCATCAGTTTGCGTAAGCCAGTGTGCTGGCCAGCTTCCGGTCAACCCGCGGCTTCCCAGCAAAGTGATACCAAAACGCGTTCCCTCTTCATCACAAAAACCGACAATCTCGATCGCCTGCGCCAGACGTAATCCCTGCTGATGCAGGCTCTGTACTACTTCGATGGCCGTCAGCACTCCGAGCATCCCGTCATAACGCCCGGCGTTACGCACAGTATCAAGATGCGAACCAAGCAACACTGCAGGAGCGCCTTCCTGTGCCGCCTCATAGCGACCACAAATATTGCCCACGCTGTCCTGCCAGACGAGCATTCCCGCCTGGCGCATCCACTCCGCAACCCGCTGGTTGGCCTGTAAATGCTGTGTGGAAAGATAAACACGGGTCAGCGCATCCGGTGTTTCACTGATTGCTGCCAGTTCATCGGCGCGGGACATCACACGTGCTGCCGCCTCCAGGCGTGTCGGTTGAATCATCACACGTCCTCGCTGAGATAGTGATCCCACGCGGCCTGCATCGCCGCCCCTTGCGTGGTGGCGAATTTCAGATAATTCAGCACCGACTCCAGTGCGCTCAGGGTATTCATCACACAGGCTTTACGCGCGTTATAGCCCATGGTGCCAATACGCCACACTTTGCCGTGCAGCGGGCCGAAAGAAGTCCCGATTTCAATGCCGAAATCCTCCAGCATCAATTTGCGCACCTGGTCACCGTTCACACCCTGCGGAATGACGACGCCCAGCACGTTGTTCATTTTGTGTTGCAAATCGCCATAGGCCTCCAGCCCCATTGCCTGAATCCCTTTCAGCAACGCATCGCCATGCAGCTTATGGCGCGCAATGCCATTATCGAGCCCCTCTTGCAGGATCAGGCGTGCGCATTCACGCGCGCCGAATAGCGCGGTAGTCGCTTCAGTGTGGTGATTCAGTCGCTCCGGCCCCCAGTAATCCATTACCATGCCGAGATCGAAATAGTTGGAGTAAACCATCTCATCCACACCGTCGAGATGCGCATCGGTGCGAATGCCCTCTTCAACACATTTACGCCGGCGGATCACCTCTTCCATACGGCTGCTCAGGGTAATGGGCGACGTACCGGACGGCCCACCTAAGCACTTCTGCATCCCCGCAGAGACGGCATCCAGTTGCCAGGCATCGGTTTCCAGCGCGTTACCGCCGAGTGAAGCGGTGGCATCGGTGTAAAACAGCACATCGTAGCGACGACAAATAGCGCCCAGTTCCGCCAGCGGTTGCAGCATGGTGGTTGACGTATCGCCCTGCACCGTTAACAGCAGGCGCGGACGCACGCGCTTAATGGCATCTTCAATCTGATCCGGCGTGAAAACCTCGCCCCACGGTACTTCAATCGTATGCACTTCGGCACGACAGCGACGGGCGATTTCACACAGCAGATGACCAAAGCGGCCAAACACCGGTACAAGCACTTTATCGCCCGGCCGGATTGCGGAAATGAGGATCGCCTCAATCCCGGCGCGCGACGTGCCGTCAATCAGCATCGTCCAGCGGTTTTCCGTGCGAAACACGCCGCGATAAAGCGCCATCACTTCATTCATATAGTGGGTCATCGCCGGATCGTACTGGCCGATCAGTTGGCTCGACATGGCGCGCAGCACGCGCGGGTCAGCATTGATTGGCCCCGGCCCCATCAGCAGACGTTGCGGCGGATTGATTTGCGGAAATTGAGCGATATCCATCTGAAATTCCTTACGTTAATTAAGACCGCGCACGGAAGAGATAAACTGCTTCAGCTCGGTAGTCTGCGGGCTGGCAAACAGCGTTTTGCTGTCGCCCTGCTCCCACACCCGGCCCTGATGCATAAACACCACGCGGTCGCCCACTTCGCGGGCAAAATTCATTTCATGGGTGACGAGGATCAGCGTCATCCCTTCTGCGGCCAGTTGCTCCAGCACTTTCAGTACTTCGCCCACCAGTTCGGGATCGAGCGCGGAGGTTATCTCGTCGCAAAGTAAAACTTTCGGCGACATTGCCAGCGCACGGGCGATCGCCACGCGTTGCTGCTGGCCACCGGAGAGATTCGCCGGGTAGTAATCGAGGCGGTCGCCAAGCCCCACTTTCTCCAGCATCCGTTGCGCCAGTTCGCGGCACTCGGTGGCGCTTTTTTTCAGCACCCGGCGCGGCGCCAGCATGACGTTCTCCAGCGCGGTCATATGCGGAAACAGATTAAAGCTCTGGAATACCATTCCGATGGAGCGGCTGATCTCCCGCGCCTGTGAATCACGATCGGTAATGGTCACACCGCCCAGCTTAATGCTCCCTTCCTGGTAGCCTTCGAGGCCGTTAATGCAGCGCAGCAGCGTGCTTTTACCCGATCCGCTACGGCCGATAATCGAGATCACCTCGCCCATATCGATGTCCAGATCGACACCCTTCAGCACGTGGTTGTCGCCGTAGTACTTCTGTACCTGATTAATGGTGATGAGAGGCATTGAATTTATTCTCCAGGTAACGGCTGTAGCGGGACAGCGGATAGCACAAAATGAAGTAGCCCAGCGCCACCAGCGCAAAGACTTTAAACGGCTGATAAGTGACGTTGGTCAGCATCGTGCCGGCCTTGGTCAATTCAACAAAACCGATGATTGACGAAAGCGCGGTGCCTTTTATCACCTGCACGGCAAAACCGACCGTTGGCGCAATGGCGATGCGCAATGCCTGCGGCGCCACTACGCGGAATAATGTCTGACCAAAGCTCAACCCCAGGCAGCGCGAGGCTTCCCACTGCCCTTTCGGCAGTGCGCGAATGCTGCCATAGCCGATATCGAGTAAAAATGCGCTGGTATAGAACGTCAGCGCCAGCGAAGCAGCCGTCCAGGGCGACACATCGATGCCGAAGAGCGCCACACCGAAAAAGGCGAGGAACAACTGCATCAACAGCGGCGTGCCCTGAAACAGTTCGATATAGGCGCGGATCAGGCGTTTCACCTGACGTCCACCAGTGAGTCGCAGCAGCAACAACGGCAGCGTTACCAGCGCACCGCCCATAAACGCCACCAGCGACAACAACACCGTCCAGCGCCCGGCCAGCAACAGGTTGCGGATAATGTCCCAGTCGGTAAATGTGGTCATCATGCCTGTACCCCCAACCATTTCCGTCCCGCCGCCATCATCAACTGACGCATGGCAATCGAGAGCAGCAGATAAATGCCGGTGGTCACCAGATAGACCTCAAAGCTGAGGAATGTCCGCGACTGAATCAGGTTGGCGGCGAAGGTCAGCTCTTCATAAGAGACCTGCGACACCACGGACGATCCCAGCATGACAATAATGCACTGGCTGACCAGCGCCGGATAAATGCGCTGCAACGCAGGGGGAAGCACCACGCGGATAAACGTCTGGCTTCGGCTTAACCCCAGCACGCGACCAGCTTCCCATTGCCCTTTTGGCGTCACCTGGATCCCGGCACGCACGATCTCCGTGCTATAAGCGCCCAGGTTGACGATCATTGCCAACAGCGCCGCTTCGCCTGCCGTCATCTTGAAACCAATATTCGGCAGACCAAAAACGATAAAAAAGAGCTGCACCACAAACGGCGTGTTACGGATCAGCTCTACATAACCGCCCCAGATCCGGCTGAACCATGTCGGTCGACCGCTACGAATAGCCGCACCGAAAATGCCAATCGCCAGGCCACCCACCGTCGCCATGATCGTCAACTGCACGGTGACCCACATCCCCGCCAGCAACTCCGGCCAGTGCGGCCAGAGTGCAGAAAAATGAAGTTGTTCCGTCATTCACACGCCTTATGCGCCAAGGTTTGCCGGCAGCGGCGCTTTCAGCCACTGCTCAGAGAGGCTGTTCAGCGTACCGTCCTTAATCCCTTGCTCAATCAGCGCATTCACCTTCTCTTTCAGCGCCGGTTCGTCCTTTTTCAGGCCGATAAAGCACGGAGAATCTTTCAGCATAAAGCTCGGCACCGGAGCTTTATCCGCGTTCTGTCGGGCAATTGCCGCCACGACAAGGTTACCGGTCGCGACATACTGCACCTGCCCGGAGAGATATGCCGAGAGCGTGGTGTTGTTATCTTCATAACGTTTCACATCGGCATCTTTCGGTGCGACGCTGGTCAATACCATGTCCTCAACCGCGCCGCGCGTTACCCCGATGCTTTTGCCGCTCAGCGCCGCAGCATCTTTCAGTTCCGCCCCTTTCGGCCCGAACACGCCGAGGAAGAACGGCGCATAGGCGCGGCTGAAATCAATCACCTTTTCGCGCTCGGCATTCTTACCGAGGCTGGAGATCACCAAATCCACTTTATCGGTTTGCAAATAAGGCACGCGGTTAGCGCTGGTGACCGGCACCAGTTGCAACTTGAGTTTCATCTGTTTGGCGAGATAACGCGCCATATCGATGTCATAGCCCTGCGGTTGCAGATCGGTGCCTACCGAGCCAAACGGCGGGAAATCCTGCGGGACGGCAATGCGGATCACGCCGCGCTTTTCAATATCCTGTAATTGGTCAGCCTGCGCAGCCGCAGCATAGGTGAACAGACAAGCGGCCCCGGCCAGTGCGATCAAAAGTTTTCTCATGGTGATTACCCGTTACGTTAACATGAAACAAAAGATTCCTTAAATGTATATCTGCAACTAATGTGCCAGCGATGCACAATAAAAATGCCGATGGTGAAATCGGCATTTATCGCAGAGAAAACAAAGAAAAGACGCCTGAAGCCGGAACGTTTGGCGGTAATCAAATGCACCAAAATAATGCAAAATCACCACACTGGTGCCCCATTATCGCTGTTCCAGTTCATCCAGCTTCTGATACAGCGTGGCAATGTCATGAATACGCGGGCGTCCCTTATCGAGAATTTCATGCAAAAACGCATTCGCCAGCAAGTTGATCAAACTATTGACCGATGAATAGCTGTCATAGGCCGAAACGCTGTCCAACGGTGCGCACAGGTGCCAGCTCGCCAGCGGGAAAAGGTTGTGCGCCTGCGGCTCGCACAGCAGCAGCAGCGGAATGTTCGCGTTCTGTAGCTGCTGCATCAGCGGGCGGATAATGCGTGGGCGACGGCGAAACGCGACCATCACCACCAGATCGTCCGGCGTTAAATCCACCAGTTCCTCACTCAGGCTCTGCCCCGGCTGCGGCAGTACCTGCACTTGTCCGCGCGCCTGCAATAACTGCTGGCGCAGGTGCAGCGCCACCGGCCAGGAGTTACGCATACCAATAATAATGATGCGTTGCGCCTTCACTATCGCCTCCAGCGCGCCGGCAAACTGCTGTGCATCCAGCGCATTAACCCACTGCGTCAGGTTCGCCATCTCCTGCTTATAGTGGCGCGCCAGCAGCGTATTGCCCTGTACCGCATCGCGGTTATCCGTCAGCGGCATCCCGCTTTGTCGCAGCGTACGCAATTCATCGCGCATGTCTTTGTATTTCTCATACCCCAGACGCTTGAACAGGCGGCTGACGGTAGCCTTCGACACCCCGCTGAGCTGCGCCAGCTCAGCACTGTTATAGCTTATGAGGTCATCAAAGTGATCGAAGATAAAATCGGCCACCCGCTGCTCCTGGGGCGATAACGAGGCATATTGCCCTTTCAGACGTTCATCAAGCTGTTCCATAAGACCTCTGTAACTTTCGTTTCATCGCACTATACCGATTTCCCCTTTCACAATGCATGCCAGCCCGGCAAAAAAATGACACTTACCCTCTCTGTGAAACTTTTTATTCAGAAATGGAACGGCTTTTGCAACTTCAGGCTACTTTTCGGCTTACGAGGACAGCGAATGCAAAGTAATGTCTCCACCCACGGGATGGCGGTCGCCCCCCATCATCTGGCCAGCCAAAGTGCGCTGTCTGTCCTGCGCGAAGGCGGCAGCGCCATCGAGGCGATGGTTGCCGCTGCGGCGACGATTGCGGTGGTTTATCCCCATATGAACAGCCTCGGCGGCGACGGTTTCTGGCTGATTGTGCCGCCGGAAGGCGAACCGATTGCCATCGACGCCAGCGGCGCTGCCGGTTCGCTGGCGACGCTGGCGGCCTACAGCGATCTGGCGACGATTCCGCATCGCGGCCCGCGCGCCGCGCTCACTGTTGCGGGCACCGTCAGCGGCTGGGATGAAGCGTTGAAGGTCTCGCTCGAAATAACCGGCAAAGCGTTGCCGCTGCCGCGTCTGCTGGCGGATGCGATAGATTACGCCCAACACGGCACGCCGGTGACACTTTCCCAGGCCACAGCCACTGCGGATAAACTGGCCGAGCTGCGCGATCTGCCTGGCTTTGCCGACACCTATCTGCACAACGGCCAGCCGCCAAAAGCGGGCAGCCGTTTCCGTCAACCAGCGCTCGCCGCCACGCTGCAACACCTTGCTGAAGAGGGGCTGGAGAGTTTTTATCGCGGCCCGCTGGCCGGGAGGCTGGCGCGCGGCATGGCGCAATATGGCCTGCCGGTGACGCTGGAAGATCTCCAGCAGCATCACGCGCGCCGCACCACGCCGCTGCACTTGCAGCATTCGCAGGGTGATGTATGGAACCTTGCGCCGCCGACGCAAGGGCTGGTTTCACTGGCGATCCTCGGTATTACCGACCGTCTGGCGATGGAAAACGCGGATGATGCCGCCACCGTGCACCGCATTGTAGAGGCCACCAAACTGGCCTTCGGCCTGCGTGATGCCCACATCACCGATCCGCGCCACCTGAAAACCGACATACAAAGCCTGCTGGCCGCAAGCGAACTTCAGGCGCTGGCTAACCGTGTGGATGAAAGGCAGGCCGCGCCCTGGGGCGCAGGCAAAGGGCCGGGTGATACCGTCTGGATGGGCGTTATGGATAACAGCGGCCTCGCCGTGTCATTTATTCAGAGCATTTATCATGAGTTTGGCAGCGGCGTGGTACTGCCTGATACGGGCATCGTCTGGCAAAACCGTGGTGCGTCGTTCAGCCTCAACCCCGATCACCTGCTGGCGCTTGCACCGGGCAAACAACCGTTTCATACCCTCAACCCGGCGGCAGCACGGCTACATGATGGCCGCGTGATGGTCTACGGCTCGATGGGTGGCGACGGGCAGCCGCAAACTCAGGCGGCGATTTTTACCCGTTACGTGATGCAAGGCGTACCGCTGCAAGAGTCAATCAGCCGCCCGCGCTGGCTGCTGGGGCGCACCTGGGGGCAAACCTCGGATTCACTGAAACTGGAAGGTCGCTTCTCGCCCGAGAACATCGCCCGCCTGCGCACGTCAGGCCATGACGTTGACGTGCTGGCGGATTTCACCGAAGCGATGGGCCACGCAGGCGCGATTGTCCGCCATCCTGACGGCCTGTTTGAAGGGGCATTCGATCCCCGCAGTAACGGCTCCGCCGCCGGTTTTTGAGGAGAGAACCATGAACAATTCACAACCCGAATGGGACGTCTATCTGGACGCCATGATCCGCATTCATGGCGTGGAACTGACGGATGAGCGGCGCGCCGAGCTGCTGCTACAGTTTCGCCGCATTGCCGCGATGGCTGAACCGCTAATGGCGCTGCCGCTGGACGATCGTCTGGAAATTGCCGGAGTGTACAAAGCATGAAGCTGCATGAGATGAGCATTGCCGACATCCGGCAATCACTGGCCGCAGGGGATTTGAGCGCGTGCGACATTGCCCGCCAGACGCTGGCGGCGATTGAGCAAATCAACCCACAGATCAACGCCTGGACGACGGTAACCGCAGCACGCATGCTCGACGAAGCGCAGCGCATCGATACCCTGCGGCAGAATGGCCAGCCGCTGCCGCCACTGGCAGGCATTCCTTACGCGGTGAAAAACCTGTTTGATGTCGCCGGGCACACCACGCTCGCAGGCGCGGAGTTATTCAGCCAGCGCCCCGCCGCCACAGAAGATAGCCGGGCCGTGCGTCAGGTACAGCAGGCTGGCGGGCTGCTGTCGGGCATGGTCAATATGGATGCTTACGCCTACGGTTTTACCACCGAAAACAGCCACTACGGCGCGACTCGCAACCCGCACGATTTAGCACGCATTGCCGGCGGTTCTTCCGGCGGTTCAGCGGCGGCGGTCGCCGCAGGGCTGGTACATTTTTCGCTCGGCAGCGATACCAACGGCTCCATCCGCGTCCCCGCCTCGCTGTGCGGCATCTTCGGGCTTAAACCGACATTTGGTCGTCTGTCGCGTGCCGGAACGCACCCGTTTGTCGCCAGCCTCGACCATATTGGGCCATTCGCCCGCCGGGTGAGCGATCTGGCCGCGGTTTATGACGCCTTACAGGGGCGCGATCCGCAGGATGCCTTTCAGGCACAAACCGCCAGTGAAGCGACACAACCGCTGCTGTCACGCGGGATGGAGGGGTTACGCTGTGCGGTGCTGGGCGGTTATTTCACTACCTGGTGCGACGACGATGCCAGAGCCGCACTCAAACGTGTAGCGCACGCTCTCGATGCGCGCGAAGACGTGTTCTTTCCTGAAGCGGAACTCTCGCGTTCGGCGGCGTTCATTATCAGCGCCTCGGAAGGCGGTAATCAGTATCTGCCCGCGCTGCGCCGCGAACCACAGCGTTTTGAACCACACTCGCGCGAACGTCTGCTGGCGGGCGCGATGATCCCGGCGGCGTGGTATTTACAGGCGCAGCGTTTTCGCCGCCACGCGCAGCAGGAAAGCCGCGCGCTGTTTGCCCATGCGGATGTGCTGATCGCCCCGGCCACACCGCGCAGTGCCACGCTAATCGGCGAACAGACGATGGAGATAAACGGCCAGCCGCTGCCAATTCGCGCCAGCATGGGTATGCTGACGCAGCCGATTTCGTTTTTAGGCCTGCCGGTTGTGACCGTTCCGCTGCGCACCGCGTCCGGCAAGCCGATTGGCCTGCAACTGATTGCTGCGCCGTTTAACGAACAAGCCTGCCTGCGCGCCGCGCGTGTGCTGGAAGAACAGGGCATCACCGATGCCCGCCCTGCGGAGATAACACTATGATGCATCAGGACGACATTAACCGCCCGTGGGTACTGGCGGAGGTCACAGCCGCGTTTTACCGCTATGAAGACGCGCTGGTCAGCAACGATATTGCGGTGCTTGATGAGCTGTTCTGGCACGATGCCAGCACCGTGCGTCTTGGCGCAGGCGAGAATCTCTATGGCATTGAGGAGATCCGCGCCTTTCGCGCCGCGCGTCCGGCCGCCGGATTGCAGCGCGAGTTGCGCCATACGGTAATTACCACTTTCGGCGAGGATTACGCCGTGTGCAGCACCGAATTCACCCGTGAAGGCAGCGATCGCATTGGTCGCCAGCAGCAGAGCTGGGTGCGCTTCCCCTACGGCTGGCGCATCGTTGCCGCCCAGGTCAGTTTGATGAGTTAACAAAAACGCCCGGATTACGCGTTCCGGGCTATATTCAACCTTAGTGAAGAATTATCCCATTTTGGGACTTAGCGCTTCCCATAGTCCCGTAATGGGACTATCCTGTCCGCATGAAGATCATCTCCGTGAAAACATTAAGGGACTTCTGGGCGGAGAATCCCGACGCTGAGCAACCGCTAAAAGCCTGGGTCGATGAAGTAACCAAAGCAGATTGGAAAACCCCGGTAGAGATAAAAGGACAATACCGCAGCGCCAGCATTTTGAAAGAGAGGCGAGTGGTGTTCAACATTAAGGGAAATCACTATCGATTAATTGTGGCGATTGCTTACCAGCGCGGATGGGTATTCGTGAAGTTTATTGGGACGCATAGCCACTACGACACTATCGACGCCGAAACCGTTGAACTGGAGTAAAAATGAACATTAAACCGATCAGAACTGAAGAGGACTATGAAGCCGCTCTCCGGGCGGTTGAGCCAATGTTCGACAATGAACCGGAACTGGACACGCCGGAAGGTGATTATTTCGAAGTGATGTGCTTACTGATTGAAGAGTACGAAAAGAAACATTACCCCATTGATCCCCCCTCACCCATTGAGGCCATTAAATTTCGTATGGAGCAACTGGGGCTGAGCGTGAAAGATCTGGAGCCTGCTATCGGCAAGTCCAATCGTGTATACGAAATTCTTAACGGTACACGTAGCCTCACGCTACCGATGATTCGCCGCCTTCACACCCAATTTGGTATCCCATTAGAAAGCCTGATTGGCGTTTGATAGAACCCCATCTTAGTGCGAAATACGGCGGCATAAGAAATCTCTTTTCTTGCCGCAGCGTCAGTAAAAACGCCCGGATTTTCCGGGCGTTTTTTATTGTGCGTAGGGATGAACCTGCCGCCAGTGATCGGCAATTTGCTGGCGGGTACAGACCCAGACGCGATCGTGCTGCTGGAGATAATCAAGAAAGCGTTGCAGCGCGCGAAAACGGCCAGGACGCCCCAACAGGCGGCAGTGCATGCCGATGGACATCATCTTCGGCGCACTTTCACCCTCGGCGTAGAGCACATCAAAGCTGTCTTTCAGATAGGTGTAAAATTGCTCGGCGGTATTAAAACCCTGAGCGGTAGCAAAGCGCATATCGTTGGCATCCAGCGTGTACGGCACAATCAGGTGAGGTTTGCGCGTGCCGTCGCGACAAGTAACTTCGCTCCAGAACGGAAGATCGTCGCCATAGTAATCGCTGTCGTAATCGAACCCGCCATGCTCGACCACCAGCTGTCGGGTATTGGGGCTGTCGCGCCCGGTGTACCAGCCAGTGGGCGCTTTACCAAACAGCTCGCGCAGCACCTGCACCGCTTTTTGCAGGTGTTCACGCTCTTCATTGATATCCATATTCTGATAGTGGATCCAGCGCCAGCCGTGGCTGACCACGTCATAATTCGCCGCTTTAATGGCCGCAACGATCTCCGGCTGACGCGCCAGCGCCATCGCCACGCCAAACACCGTCAGCGGCAACCCGCGTTTGCTGAACTCCTGATGGATGCGCCAGAACCCGGCGCGGCTGCCATATTCATACAGTGAATCCATCGACATATGCCGATCCGGATAGCTGGCCGCGCCAATAATATCGGAGAGAAATTGCTCCGATCCGGCATCGCCATGCAGCACATGGTTCTCTGCGCCCTCTTCAAAATTCAGTACAAACTGCACGGCGATGCGCGCCTGCTGCGGCCACTGCGCGTGCGGGGGTTTCCCTGCGTAACCACGCAAATCGCGCGGATAGTTATCGTCGAAAAGTGCCATTCTCCCTCCACTCGCTAAGGCATTAATGCCTGAAATTTACCGCTCAACACTTTATTTTCCGGAAAAGCCAAATCGCCCCGCTTGCTGGTCGATAAGCCCAGTGCCACCAGCGACTCCACCATTTTTACCGCCGCGCTGACGCCATCGATCACCGGCACATGCAGTTCACGCGTCAACTCCTGCGCAAGCTGCGCCATTCCGCCGCAGCCGAGCACAATCGCGCCGCAGCCATCTTCTTTTAACGCCTGAATACAGCGCGCGCGCACTTTTTCCTGCGCCAGACCACTGCCGTCCTCCAGCGCCAGCACCGGTAAATCGATGGCGTGCAGCGCCGCGCAATGTTCCTGAAAACCATACTGCTGCAACAGATGACGGGCGATAATCAGCGTGCGCGGCAAGGTGGTGACGATGGAAAAACGGGTCGCCACCAGCGTCGCCATGTGCATTGCGGCTTCGGCGATGCCGACCACCGGCCCCTGCGCCAGCTCGCGCGCCGCCAGCAATCCCGGATCGCCAAAGCAGGCGATCACGTGCCCATCCACGCCCTGCTGACGCCCGGCTTTCACCTGTTCAAGCACGCCGATGGCGGCAATCGCTTCATCAAAATGCCCTTCGATCGACGGCACGCCTTCGCGCGGGCACACCGCCACAATTTCGGTGCCAGGTGCTGCCGCCGCTCTTGCCGCTGCGCCAATGGTTTCGGTCATCGCCAGGCTGGTGTTCGGGTTGATAACTTGTATACAAACGGCAGACATTATGCCTCCTTGTGACTGGCAAACAGCCGGGCGAAATCCGGCAGACAAACGCCAGCCCGCTCGAAACAGAGGCTGTCGACGATATGTTCAAAATGGTGCGTCAGTGCCGCGCTTAGCACCTGCAGATCCTTTTTACGCAGTAAATCAACCAGTTGTTCATGATCGTTACAACGACATCCCTGACGCCACGGCGATCCCCAGGCGGCGATCACCAGCGAAGAGCGCTGGCTCAGGCCGGTGACCATCTCGGTCAACACCGGGTTGCCGGAAATAGCCTGAAGCTGAATGTGGAACTCAGCGGAGTAGCGAATGGCCGCCGGGCCGTCATAGGCTTCGTGCGCCTGCTGCTCCTGGCGGATAATCGCTTCCAGCGCCGCCAGATGTGGCGGCTGGCAATGCGCCAGCACGTCAGGCAGGTTGGCCACTTCCAGCAGCGTGCGGGTACGGAAGATCGCCTGCGCCTCTTCTACCGTTGGGCTGGCGACGTGTGCACCACGTTTGGGCGTTAAGGTGACCATTTGCACAGCATTGAGTCGTTGCAGCACTTTTCTGATCCCGGTGCGGCTAACGCCAAACACCTCCGCCAGCGCCTCTTCCGGTAATTTGCTCCCCGGGAGTAATTGATGTTCGACAATCGCGGTCATCAGCGACTGGTAGATGGTTTCATCCTTGTCCTGCAAGGCCGTTGCGGCGTGCAGACTGTTTTCATTACTCATTAACCACTCCGCTTTTTTACTTTTCGATATCGGATCGTATACATGAAATTAAATTATTGGATACAAGATTAATCATTTTGGCCTGAATCCTGCAACAACATCAGCACTCCCTTTTCACGGGCTTTTATTGACAGGAGCAGGTTTCATGCCAAATACACAAAACACTCATCAGGTTAAGGCCGCTGATTCCGGAGCGGTATACAGCCCACGGCTTTGCAATGAGGATCTGGCGCCGACGCGCGATCAGAACTGGAGCTGGTACAACATCTTTTCGTTCTGGATGTCGGATGTACACAGTATGGGCGGCTACGTCGTCGCCGCGAGTTTCTTTACGCTCGGGCTGGCAAGCTGGCAGGTGCTGCTCTGCCTGCTGGTGGGCATTTGCATTGTGCAGCTCTGCGCTAACCTGGTCGCGAAACCGAGCCAGATGGCAGGCGTGCCCTATGCCGTTATCTGCCGCCAGGCATTTGGCGTCTTCGGCGCCAACATTCCGGCGGTAATTCGTGGTCTTATCGCCTTCGCCTGGTACGGCATTCAGACCTATCTGGCAGCGAATGCCCTAATGCTGGTGCTGCTGAAATTCTGGCCGTCGCTCTCTTCTTTAACGCAGGGGTCGCTGTTCGGCCTGTCGCACCTGGGCTGGCTGTGCTTCGCCACGATGTGGATTCTGCAGGCAATGGTGTTCTGGCACGGGATGAGCGCGATCAAGCGCTTTATCGATATTGCCGGTCCGGCCGTGTATGTGGTGATGCTGGCGCTGGCGGGCTGGATTGTATACAAGACCGGTTTCGACGGTATCTCGTTTACCCTCGCCAGCAAATCACTCAGCGCCGGTGAGCAAACCTGGCAGATGATCACTGCGACTGCGCTGGTGGTTTCCTATTTTTCCGGGCCACTGCTCAACTTTGGTGATTTCTCGCGTTATGGCAAAAGCATGGGCGAAATTCGTCGTGGCAACCGCTGGGGCTTACCGTTCAACTTCCTGCTGTTCTCGATCGTGACCGTGGTGATTGTCTCTGGCACCCAGTCGCTGTTTGGCCGCATGATCACCGATCCGATTGAAACCGTCAGCCGCGTCGGCAACGATCTGGCGGTGGCGATTGGCCTGCTGACCATGATCACCGCCACCATCGGCATCAACATTGTTGCTAACTTTGTTTCGCCAGCGTTTGACTTCTCCAACTGCTCGCCGCAGAAAATCAGCTTCCGCACCGGTGGCATGATCGCCGCTGTCGGCTCGATTCTGCTGACGCCGTGGAACCTGTTTAACTCGCCGGAACTGATCCACTACACCCTCGACGTGCTGGGTGCCTTTATCGGCCCGCTGTTCGGCATTCTGATTGCGGATTTCTATCTGATCAAACGCGGGCAGGTGTTTGTTGATGACCTGTTTGATGACACGCCAAAAGGCAAATACTGGTATCGCAATGGCTTTAACCCGAAAGCGATTGGCGCGCTGGTGCCGTCAGTGGCCGTCGGGTTGATCATCAGCTTTATTCCGGCGCTGCACGAAGTCGCCAACTTTAGCTGGTTTATCGGCGTCCTGCTGGGCGGCATCACCTATCGCTGGCTGGCCCGCGAAGAGCGCGCTGTTGTCACGACATCGCATTTCAATACCAACGTCGCGGCACAAAAAGAGTAACCCTTAACCTCAGGCCGCGGCGTTTCTCGTCGCGGCTGGCACTCATTTTGCTTTAACACTTCACCCACAATGGAAACGATCAGGGCAGGAACGATGATTGATTATCATGCCGCGGTCCGCGGCGCGCTGTTTGACATTGCAGAAGTCTGCGACAACGCCGACGATATCGCCCACCACGCACGTTTCATTGAAGATGGTCTGCTGTTTATTCGCGACGGCAAGATTCAGGCGCGAATGAGCTGGCAGGAGGGCGAGCAATATCTGGATGCGCATAAAGGCTACACCGACCGGCGCGGCAAACTGCTGCTCCCCGGTTTTATTGATGCCCATGTGCACTATCCGCAAACCGAAATGATTGGCGCATTTGGTGAACAACTGCTGGAGTGGCTGACAACGTACACCTTTCCGGTTGAAAGCCAGTTTGCTGATGAAGCCTACGCCACAGAGATTGCCGAATTCTTTATCAGCCAGTTACTGAGCCACGGCACCACCACCGCGCTGGTGTTTTGCACGCTGCACCCGGAATCTGTCAACGCGCTGTTTAGCGAAGCGCTGCGCCTGAATATGCGGCTGATCGCCGGTAAGGTGATGATGGATCGCCATACGCCGGAATATCTCAGCGAAACCGCTGAGCAGAGCTACCAGCAAACGCGCGAGCTGATCCAGCGCTGGCAGCATCAGGGGCGGCTGGGTTATGCCATTACGCCGCGCTTTGCGCCCACCTCCTCGCCGGAGCTGCTTGAGGCGGTACGCCGTTTACGCGAAGAGTTTCCGCAGACCTGGCTGCAGACACATTTAAGCGAAAACCCGAATGAAGTGGCGTGGGTCAACGATCTCTGGCCGGAACATCAACGTTACCTTGATGTTTACCACCACTATCAACTGACCGGCGAGCGCAGCGTGTTTGCCCACGGCATTCACCTGCATGATGAAGAGTGGCAGTGCCTGCACGATACCGGTTCGGCGGTGGCGTTTTGCCCTACTTCGAACCTGTTCCTCGGCAGCGGGCTGTTTCGCCTGCCCGCCTGCTGGCAGAACAAAGTGCGCATGGGCATCGGCACCGATGTAGGTGCAGGCACCACCTTCAGCATGCTGCGCACGCTGGGTGAAGCCTACAAGGTGGGCCAGTTGCAAAGCTATCGCCTGCGCGCCAGCGAAGCGTTTTACCACGCCACACTTGGCGGCGCACATGCCCTGCGTCTGGACGATAAAATTGGTAATTTTGCGCCCGGCAAAGAGGCCGATTTTGTGGTCATTGACCCGGCGGTGACGCCCTTGCAGCGCCTGCGCAACACGCGCTGCAAGGACATCTACGAGCAACTGTTTGTGCTGATGACCCTCGGCGACGAGCGCAATATCAGCGAGACGTGGATTAACGGTCAGTGCGCATGGTCAACTGCCGCGGTAAGTTGACCAGCCGCCGGGAGCAATTAAGAACGGCAGATGGAAATGCTCCTCTGCCGTTTGCGTAATCACAAAGTCAATTTGCGCGCAGGGAAACAGTGTCGCCACGCCGCGCTGTGCAAACCATTCTCCCGTTTGCGCCACCAGCCGGTAATGTCCCGGCATCAATGAAGAGGAAAGCGCACCGATTCGCCCGTTCGCATCGGTGACGCCGCTCGCCACCGTCTGCTCGTCGAGTAACAGATTAACCGTCACCCCCTGCGCGGGCTTACCGCTGGAAATATCCAGAATATGGGTACTGAGGCTGTTCATTCGCCAATCGCTCCTGCCAGTCGTAATAAGGTGATTTCCCGTAATTGCTCCAGCGCCGCCGCGATCTCTTCGGCATCGCTGTTGGTCAGCCGCTGTTCCAGCGCGTGCAGAATCTCTTCTCCGCTACGGCCTTTGGCGCGGATCAAAAAAACGCGGCCAAAACGCGCTTCATAGCGCGCATTCCCCTCGCGCAGCGCCGCCGCCAGTTGCGCGTCGCGATTGTCCACCGCCGACTGTTCCTGGCGCGATAACGCGGCATGCGCCTGCGCCCCCGCAGGCTTTTCGCCAATGCGCGGGTGTGCGCTGAGCGCCTGCTCCAGCTCGACGCGGCCCCAGGCTCCGGCGATGTCACTCGCGGTTTGCTGAAGTTCCGCGAGCGAGGCAAACGGACGCGCGGCCACCAGCGCTGCCGTCCAGCCGGGGATCGCCACGCACGGCTGCAACAGTGCCGCAGCCTCATCGCCCGGTAGCTGATTAAAGTGATTCAGCGCGATCATCTTTGCTCCTTACGTCAGCGGCGATGGCCGTTTTTTCTTCCGGAATAATCAGGTTCAGGACAATCGCCACTAAGCCGCCGCAGGTCGCCGCCGAGCCAAACAGATTACCGATAATTGGCGGGAAATGGGCGAGAAAAGCGGGTACCGCTTCGACGCCCATACCAAAACCAAACGCTAGCCCGACAATCAGCATATCGCGGCGGGTTAACGGATTCTGGGTAATGATGCGGATCCCGGCCGCCACCACGCAGCCAAACATCACCATCGTCGCACCGCCCAGCACCGGCAATGGGATCTGGCGTAATATCTCGCCAAACGGCGGGAACACCCCCAGCAGGATAAGGATCACGCCAATATAGCGGCCAACAAAGCGGCTGGCGACGCCTGTCATCTGGATAACGCCATTGTTTTGCGCAAAGGTGGTATTGGGAAAGGCGCCCAGCATCGCCGCAATCATGCAACTGATGCCGTCAGCAAGAATGCCGCCCTTCAGCCGGGAACGAAACGCGCTGTTATCGATGGGCTGATGCGAGATCAGGCAATTGGCGGTGAGATCGCCGACCGCCTCCAGGATGCACACCAGCGACACCAGCGCCACAGGCAGAAAGATGGCGCTATTAAACTGGAACCCAAACGGGAACAGCGCCGGTAAACGGAACCAGGTATCACCGAGACCGCTGAAGTGAAACTTACCGACAAGGGCTGCGGCGATGCAACCCAGGGCGATGCCGACCACTACGGAAGAGAGACGCAGCCAGCGGTTTTTCGCACAGCTCAGTAACACAATCACCGCCAGCGTGCCTGCGCCAAGGCCGATGTTGCTCATACTGCCAAAATCTTTCGCCTGTACGCCGCCACACCAGTTATTCACGCTGACTTTAATCAGGCTGATGCCGATCAGGGCAATCACGCTGCCGGTGATGATCGGCGTAAAAATGCGCTTCAGCGGCTCAATAAAGCGGCTGACGATAATCGGCACCAGCGCGGCCACGAAATTGACGCCAAACAGCATCGCCATCACATCCTGCGCCGTGCCGCCCTGCCCTTTCACCCACATCCCGCCCGCAATGGCGACACCGAGAAAGGCAAAGCTGGTGCCCTGCATGCAGATCATACCTGCGCCAACGCCCCACACGCGGTTGGACTGTAAAAAGGTGCCAATCCCGGAGGCCAGCAGCGACATGCTAATCAACCACGGCATCCACTCGCCCAGCCCCAGCGTCGCACCGATAATCAGCGGTGGCGTAATGATGCCCACTAACCCGGCCAGTACGTGCTGTAAAGCGCTGAAGAAAGCCGGAAGCGGCGGGATCCGCTGCTCCAGCCCGTACAATAAGTTGCTGTTCTTTTCATCAGACATGACGTTCCATCCTGTTGTCAATTCGCGTCAACGCCCTGATGCACAAAGCAGGCCAGAGTCGCTCCTCCCGCGCCAGCGCCGTGAAACTTTAGATTCCTTGCACTAAATTTGGAAATTTTTGATTCACAAAAAGGCAACGTTAATACAAATACGCACTACAAAAGTGCAACACAACCTCGCCATGCCCGTTTTCTCTCGCGCCAGCGCCCGTCGTCATTCTGGTACGCAAATTGCTCCATCTGTTACACGCATGTAAAAGGAGAACAGAATGAAAGCATTGGTGATTGGCGCAGGTATCGGCGGCCTGAGTGCGGCTGTGGCGTTACAGAACGCAGGTATTGCGTGTCAGGTATTCGAAGCGGTGAAAGAGATCAAGCCGGTCGGCGCGGCGATCTCCATCTGGCCCAACGGCGTGAAGTGCATGAACCATCTGGGTATGGGCGAGATGATGGAGACCTATGGCGGCCCGATGCGCTTTATGGCCTATAAAGATTACCGCAATGGCGAAACGATGACGCAGTTTAGCCTTGCGCCGCTGGTTGAGCGGGTGGGTGGACGCCCGTGCCCGGTTTCGCGGGCGGAGCTGCAACGCGAAATGCTCAATCACTGGGGACGCGACCGGGTGCAGTTTGGTAAACGGGTCAACGAAGTGGAGGAGCATGCCGACGGCGTGACCGCGTGGTTCAGCGATGGCACCTGCGCCCACGGTGATTTTCTGATTGCCGCCGACGGCAGCCATTCGGCGCTGCGCCCGTATGTGCTGGGCTATACGCCGGAGCGTCGCTATGCAGGTTATGTTAACTGGAATGGCCTGGTGAAAATCGATGAAGCCATTGCGCCTGCCGACCAGTGGACAACCTTCGTGGGCGAAGGTAAACGGGTGTCGCTGATGCCCGTCTCCGATGGACGCTTCTACTTTTTCTTTGACGTGCCGCTGCCCGCCGGGCTGGCCGAAGATCGCAGCACACTGCGCGACGATCTGACGCGCTACTTCAGCGGCTGGGCGCAGCCGGTGCAACGGCTGATTGCCGCGCTGGATCCGCAAACCACGAACCGCATCGAGATCCATGATATCGAACCGTTCGACACGCTGGTACGCGGTAAAGTGGCGCTGCTGGGCGATGCCGGACACAGCACCACGCCGGATATCGGCCAGGGCGGCTGCGCGGCGATGGAAGACGCAGTGGTGCTGGGAAACCTTTTCCGCGAGCAGAGCGACATCGAAAACGTGCTGCGTCAGTATGAAGCACTACGCTGCGACCGGGTGCGCGATCTGGTGCTCAAGGCGCGCAAACGCTGCGATATCACTCACGGCAAAGATATGGCGCTGACGCAGGCGTGGTATCAGGAACTGAAAGAGGAGACCGGCGAGCGCATTATCAATGGCCTGTGCGATACCATTCAGGGCGGGCCGTTAGGCTGATGCGCCAACGCTCTGCATCGCTTCCAGCACCTGGGTCAGTTTCTGGATCGCCATTTGCGCCGGGCGGGAAAGCTGGCGCGATGGCGCGGTACAGAGCGCCAGTGTCAGCGGGCGCAGCAGTTTGTTGCGCAGCGGCACAAACGCCAGTTGCCCGTTTTTCACTTCGTCCAGCACATCCAGCAGGCTCAGCACCGTGACGCCACTCCCCTTCAGCACCAGCGATTTAATCAGCCGGATGTCATTACAATTGATGGTATTCGACGGGGCGAGATCGTAGTGGCGATAAAGCATGCCGACACGTTCATGCACAATGAGCGGCGCGCCGGGCAGAATATGCCGCGCCTCGCTCAGCTCACCCAGCGATAACGCTTGAGCAGTTGCCATTTCGTGATCCGTACGCATCACCACGCCCATCTCCAGCTCGGCGAAGGCCAGCACATTGAGCCCTGATTGCCCTTCCGGGTCGAGGATCAAACCGAAGTCGAGATCGGCCTGCCGCACTTTCTGGCTGACAGTGTGGCTATCTGCGACCTTGAGTTCCAGCTCCAGCCATGGTTGCCCGGTGATAATGTCGGCCAGCGCGCTGGCAAAGCTCCCCTCCGCCAGCGCCTGCACCATTCCCACACTGACCGAGCCGCGCTTCAGCCCTTGCAACTCATCAAATTTTTGCCGCGTAAGCTGAAACTCTTTTTGCCAGCGCAGCAAATTGTCATACAGCAACTCGCCGGCAGTGGTCATGCGTAAACCTTCCGGCAACCGCTCAAACAGCGGCGTACCAAACTCCTCCTCCGCCTGCAAAATCTGCCGGTTAATCGCCGATGCGGAGATATGCAGTTTTTCTGCGGCGCGGCGCAGGCTGCCACTGCGGGCAACTTCAGCGAAATAGAGGGCGAAACGGGAAAATGGACTCATGCTGCACCTGTACACATTTTTGCAACGCAATAGTGAATTAATGGCGATGGATGTGAACACCCTAATATGACAACAATAAACTTACAACAATTAAACAATTGCTTTTATGTGAGCCTATGATGACCATGAAAACAGCACTCCCCACCCCACCTGCCCATTGCACCTTCGAGCCGGAGGACTGGTTACGTCTGGCAAAATGCTGGCATCCCGTCGCCCGCGCCTGCGATATTGGCGCAGCGCCGGTGAAAGCTACGCTGCTTGATGAACAACTGGTGATTTATCGCGTGAAGGGCCAGGTGGTGGTCGCCCGCGATGTCTGCCCGCACCGCGGCGTGCCGCTGACGCTCGGTTTCCACGATGAAGAGGGCATCGTCTGCCCCTACCACGGGCTACGTTTCGGTGAAGATGGCCGCTGTAACCGCATTCCTTCCAGCCCCGATCAGCCGGTACCGGCAAAACTCAACCTGGTAACGTTTGCGGTTGAAGAGCGTTTCGGCCTGATCTGGACCTGCCTGGCGTTTGACGCGGAAAACCCGCAACCGCTCCCGACGATGCCGCACTGGGATGACGAGGGTTTTCAGCAGATCAACTGCCCGGCCTTTGAGGTGAACGGATTTGCAGGCCGCCAGGTGGAAGGCTTTCTCGATGTCGCCCACTTTGCGTGGATCCACACAGACACCTTCGCCGATGCCAATAACCAGTTCGTCCCGGATTACAGCCCGCAGGAGACCGAGTTTGGCTTTATTGCTGATTACTGGAGTTCGGTCGGCAATTATCCGGCGAGTTCTGACTATCGCGCGCCGGAAGGTTTTCAGTGGCTGCGCCATTTCGAGATGCACCTGCCGTTTACCGCCACGCTGACGATCCATTTTCCCGGCGAGGCGCGGCTGGTGATCATGAATGCCGCATCGCCGGTCTCCTCGCGCGTTACCCGCATGTTTGCGCCGATCGCGCGCAATTTCGATCTGCATATCCCGATCGAAGAGGTGCACGCGTTCAACCTGCGCGTGTTTGAAGAAGATCGCCTGATGGTAGAGACACAACGGCCGGAAAGGCTGCCGCTGGATCTGACGCTGGAAGCCCATATTCCGGCGGACAGAAGTTCGATTGCCTATCGCCGTGGCCTGAAAAAAATGGGTTTTGGCGAGTTCTTTCTGGTGTGAGGTGCGCGATGAATGACGTGCTGAATGTGGTGGTTGATGGCTTGTGGCGTCAGGGCGATAAAAATCTTGCCGTGCGGTTGGTCTCCGCCAATGGCGAACCGCTTCCCGGCTGGCAGCCCGGCGCGCACATTGATGTGCATCTGCCCTGCGGCCTGATCCGCCAGTATTCGCTGACCGGAGAAAGCACGACGGAAAGCTACTTGATCTGCGTGGCGCAGGAGAGCGCATCTCGCGGCGGCTCGCGCTATATCCATCAGACGTTACGCCCAGGCCAGACGCTGACAATCTCAGCGCCACGCAACCTGTTTGCGCTACGCGATGACGGCCCGGTGCTGCTGCTGGCCGCCGGAATTGGCATTACGCCACTCTATGCGATGCTGCTGCAACGGGAGGCGACAGGTACGCCGTTTACGCTGCACTATTTCGTGAAACGGCGAGAAGAAGCAGCATTTGCGCGCGAGCTTTCCCACTCGCTGAAGCACGGGGTTTGTCTTATTCACTGCTCCTCAGAAGGCAAAAGCCCGCGGCAGACGCTGGCGGCAACGATTCCCGCCCCCGGCGACGGAGAGCGCATTTATACCTGCGGCCCGGCGGGTTTTATGGCAGCGGTAAGAGACGTTGCGGCGGCAAAAGGCTGGCCTGAAGCGCAGATCCACAGCGAGGCATTTGCGCCTGCCGCGCCCGTTGCGGCGTCGCAACAAGAAGAGACTTTTACCATTACGCTGGCCTCCAGCGGAGAAAAATGGCCCGTTCCGGCAAACAAAAGCATTGCGCAGGTGCTGCAGGATAATGGCGTGGCAGTGCCGCTTTCGTGTGAGATGGGGATTTGCGGTGCCTGTCTGACGCCGGTGCTTGATGGCGTGGTCGATCACCGCGATACGGTGCAATCGGCAGCGGAGAAAACCGCCGCCACGCAGCATATCGCGCTATGTTGCTCACGCAGCCACTCGCGGGTTTTGGTGATTGATTTGTAGCCGCCGTGACGGCACGTTGTGCCGGGTCCGAAACCTGACGCTTCGGCCCCGGGCATTTTTCACCGTCAACACAGCGTTTAGCGCATCTCTTTATCCGCCAGCGCTACAACAGGGCGTGGGAAATCTCTTTAATGGCTTTCAGATCCGAGCCAAAACGCATAATGGCGTCGCGGTGCTTTTCCAGCTCGCTGTAGGGCAACCAGGCCATATTGAGATCGGTGATGCGGCTAAAGGCCGGGCGCTGTAGCTGGCTTCTGACATCATTTTCGCGGCTGTCCGGCGCCACCAGAAAAAGCTCGGTTGAGGCGGACAAATCATTGCCGTTGAGCGCCAGATCCAGCATCCGGCAGATCCCGGAGTAGATGGAGGTTGAATGCTCAACTTCGAATGCCGCCACCACCTGCGCACCTTCTGGTTTCAGCCACAGGACATCGATCAGACGCGTCGCTTCAGAACCGTTTACCGACAGGATATGTTCCGGCAGTGCTTTCAGACAGCCGTGCGATAGCGCCACGCCCTGATGCAGACGACTGCGGTCGTTGGCGGCAATCCATACGTCGTAACCGAGCGCTTTGCCAATATCACGCAGCCAGGCCTGGATTTCCGTGTGCGTGCGTTCATTCTCCCCGTCCTGGATTTGCGCTTTATTTTGCGCCGCCGGCGGGCGAGCCGCCTCCAGATACGCACTCCAGTCTGCGTCGGCAGCGGCGGAATTTTCCAGCGGCGGCGCAGGATAGCGACCCGAACCGATATCAAAAAGCAGCCCGCCAATAGCGCCCAAATCGTTTGACAGTAATTCGCGGTACTGTGCGTTCAAATTCAGGATCCCCTGGCGCATGGCGAGAAAATGCGGCCAACTGCCGAGCTTAACTTTCGCGCCGGTAAGGGCGTTATAGCCATTTACAATGGCGGTGTTAAACGGGGGAATGTGCGTGGGGTGAAGAAAATAGAGCAGATTCGCGACCGCCGGGCCGAGCCCTTTAATTTTCAACGCATCGATAGCATTGATATGTCCCACAATATCGTCCGCGCACGTCGCACAGGCGCAATGATGCAGAAGCCGGGCAAAGGCCTTCTGATTGGCGCTGTTTTCATAAATATCCGGAATGCGCAGCTTTGGTTTCCACAGAAAAGCGTGATCGGCACCTTTGAAGATCTGTTTCTGCTCGGCAATGGAGTGAACAATTGTCTCCAGCGAGGAACCGCGGTAAGCAACGCCAAATTTTTCCTGCTCAATTTCATCCACCACGACCACAATACCGCTGCGGATCGAGCGAAAGTTTTTCAACCTCTGCTCCCATAAAAACCACGTCTGATAGGTGGCTTCGGGATCGTTGCGCCAGCGCTGAATTAGACGACGAACGCGATCTGAATGTACTGACTGAAGCTGCGGAACAGCATTTTCCATGACCATAACCAGATTGTTTTAATTATCGAAGAGCGGTGCGAACCGCATACCGGGCAAAAACTTTGCTCTGGTATTCAACAGCGGCATCGCAAAGGAGGGATTGATATCTGTCAAGAGAATGCGGGAGGAGGTGAAAACAGGTGAACGGGTGTTAATTAACACTGTTTTGCGGCGTGTGTTTACCGTTTGTACGAGGATTCAGTAACAGCCTGGCGAGACCTGAGAGAGAAAAGCCGTTGAGCCTCCGCAAAAGATAATGTATTCGCTCCGCCTGCAAAGCCGGGATCCGATGACTGGACGGAATCATATTCCCATTTACACAGGGCAAATCTCATAATTTCCAGGCTCAGTTATTGTTTTGCGGCCACAACCTGCGCACTGTGCTATTAGCTGATTTCCATCAATAATCCGTTCCCCCCTCATCCGATTTATGGTAAGGCTGAATTTCTTTATTAAACCTACGGATTGATCATTCTTTTCTAAAATCATTTCCAGGTGGTTCTTCATATTTAACAAAAATCAAATAATTTATTTACCAGCAAACACCCATTTAATTATCAACTATAATTTATCATAAGCCTCATCAAGTATTTTTTTCCAATACTCCGAACCATTTCAACATCCTGAGAGGTCTTCTGCTCAAGCCATTTAGATAAAACATCACAATCAACAAAATTATCATAAATTATGTTTTTTATCGGTTCTAAGCTTACATTACTATTGATCCCCAAAACGCCTTTATCAACTGGTGTTTTTTGAAAAAGTGCCCAGCGTTTATTTTTCTCTATAATTGTCAGAGCACCATAGTCACCAGCGTTGTTCAATCCAGTGGTCATGTCTTTTAACTTAGAAATCCAGTTCTCATCTGCATAGAGTTCCCCTAAATATGCAAAATCAGTACTGGAAAAAACATCCGCAACTGAATCGCAACCAAAGGATTGGTTGATGATTGCCCAAGTGCAATTAATTAAATCCTCTGAGGTACAGATGTCGTTATCAAAAAAGAAATACTTTATAAATTTCTTATGAAAAACTTGCTCTGGAAGATTAGCGTCTGATATTACAAAATCTTTAATTAAAGTCATGATATCATCATTTAATTAGCAAGATTGTTACTGCTACTTTGCGGGAAAACTAACCATAACGATGAATGTCAAAACCTGCTCCACAAAATATACAAAAACACACATTTCATTATCAAATTGACAGGTAATTATGCCATTAACACCCCCAGACACATTTGATTTAAACATATACTAACTTCTTCCTCTACCCTATAAAATTATATTTATCTATATATCACCTCCACAGCCAAGCGGAATAATAATCTCTTGATGAAAAATAATTTCATCTGCAAAAAAAATAACAACATTGATTATTTTTATATAATTTACACCCCCACATATATACTCACGAAAAATTATTTCTTGCTACCCGACCAGAACCCTATTGATTTACAAGCAGCATGTATTTTGTGTATATCGCATCGTCAAATTATCGACATAACTCACTTAATTTGATATATCAATACTAATCACTTTTTCTGGTAAATGATATAACAAAAAGACGATATGATGATGCCATTACTTCCTGGGAAAAATGGTTTTTTGCCACATCATCATAACGCGCATATATCTTTGCAACTAAATCTTCTGTGAAATTCAACCTAAATGATGTTTTACTGTATTGAGCCAATCCATCCATCGCAGCTCCGAGTACAGGAGCAGACATCTCCATCACATGAGAAGTTACATAATCGAGAGCGTACTCTTTGTTCAGATCAAAAAGACGTCCAAGACAAAAACCATCCAAATAAGGATCCCCAACATCTACAGACAAGAGAATTTTTTTACAAAAGAATTCACATGCAGAACTATCAATAGAACGTAACTCACATAACGCTGTTGCAGCCTCATCCCGAGGGTCATCAAAAGAATCAAGCGTCAGGTATCCATTATTGATATAGCTGGTTAACTCCGAAATCAGCTGCTCTTTTTTTAGTATCGACATACTCACTTACCTTTTAAAAAATACCCGTAGTGACGGTCGCTAACCGCTTTGTTCCATCAGGCAATACTTTCCATGTTGCGTTAATTCGCACAGAACCATTTGTTCCTGTAAGAACGATAGAGCTTTTCGTATTTGCAGCGTTAACTTCTTTAGCTGAACTTAACAACTTATCAATAATAATACTATTATTTAAACCACTTTTGTTGTCTATACCGATCGTTTCCAGATCCTGTCCCATTTGTCTGGATCTATTGATCCTATAAATATCCTTTTCAATTTTCTCTAGTTCATCGCTCTTACCAGATTTAGCGAAAGCACTCTGATTCTCCCTCCTCTCAGCTTTTAATACATCTAAGCGGGATGTCAGTGCATCCAAATCTCCTGCAGCACCACCTCGTGGCCATATTTCTATTTTATCAACAGGAATATATGCATCCCCTTTTACTATCATTACATTAAGAATTCTGCCGATTACCAAATTTTCCCCAACACCGATTTGCTGCCAATGGCAACAATCTCTGCACACTTCTCGTCAAATTGCCCCAAAGGGAAAAAAACCACCCCATTACTATACAAAATATTATGAATCCATTGTGTAAGGCGATCATGCTGAGAATTGTTCTCAATATGTATGTTCGGTGAAATATTTGAAAAAAACAATTTCTCTTCGATATTTATTAATTTTTGCACCTCATTACTTACAGTAGTAGGAATACTTCCTAATCCAGTTAACACCAGCCCTTTACAACCTTTATCAATAAAAGATTTTTTATTATAAATACTCTCAACATTCACTCCTGAATTAGCAACCAGCCCCCATGTTTTCTTATAATTGACCATCACTGAATCAGGTTGCTCTGGGACTAATTGCAGCATTACATATATGTTTTCACTTGTGTGATCGGTAATAGTATCGAAAATATCCTTTAGTAGCTGCTCACAATACTCTCTACGCGAAAAGCCAGGTAATTCCCAACTTACCGCGGCGATCCCCTCTAGAGACCAAAGAGATGAGTTAAAATGAGTAATGTCATTTTTGGCATCCAATTTTTCGGCATGCCGTTTTACATAATTAATAGTCATAATGGTTATCTTGCTCATCATTAAAATGCGGGCCACGATTTTGGCCAGGATCATCCTTATAGAAATGGCCACCAGCATCATCTCGAATATACACTTTTTGAGTACCGCCACCAGGTTTTGGTAATTCAAATTCATATATATACCCTAGTTGAGCATTACCACGTTTATCTACATTTGGTGATACACTACTCGGACTTTGGCTAACAGGAATCCCTGATTGCCTTTTTGCTTCATTGAATGCACCGGATCTTGCAGAGCCTTCCGGTGACAAGTTAGCAGGTCTATCTCCTTTAGCCAGATAAGCTAAATCATCTTTATCTGGCCCGTCAGGAACTGGCGTTACAGTATTACCCCCTGTATCGGGTGCGCCATCAAGATTTCCTGTGTTCGTAGCCCCCTGCTCTACGGGTTGATCAGCACCAGTATGCGTTGCTCCCTGTTCACCACTCCGGTCAGGATTAACCAGTTTGCCACCTGTTGGATCCTGATCAGCTATTGTCAGTTCCGTATGCCCCGGCCCGTGAGTGCCATCATAAAGACTCTGTTGGGCAGGCAATAAGTGGAATGGTCCCTTTTTATCCTGCTCAACAATGTAATCATAGGCTGCACGTTGTTCCGGCGTCAGATTTTCGACCAAATCCGCACGGCCGCCATTCATGGCTACAGAAAAAACATACATCTGCTCAGAAGAAGACAAGTTATCCATTACGGTTTTGGCTGCACCAATTCCCAGTAATGCACCCAATCCCTCTTCTTCCAGAGCGGTGCTACAAGCCGGCGTTTTCGCGCAAGCCTGAATCGCCAGCTTCCCGGCAATAACAACCGCCCGTAGCGAATTATTCTCAACCTCAACCCGTGCCGCATTTGCTCCGCCGCCGATGCCGCTGCTGTTCCCGGCAGCCACGCTACCGCCTGCCGCACCCAGCGCAGCCACAAGGTTCACTATCACCGTTTTTTCATCCGGTGATAGCTTATCCGGCTCTTTGTTGTAAAACGCCAGCGACAGCGCTTCTGAACTCGACGCCGCAATAAAACCACCGGCCGCTCCGGCAGCAGCATTGCCGCCCTGTAACTGCACCAGTACCGCTGACGCCAGCGTATGCAGTGCAATGCGCGCGCTTTCATGACCATCGGTGACGCTTTTTATCAGCCCTGCCACATACGGTGCTGCGCCTGCCGCCATCCCGCCAGTGACATTTCCACCCAGCGCCCCCGCCAGTAGCCCCGTCAGCGCAGTGCCGTTACGCCAGAAATCACTGCCGACACCGTATTCCTTATCGACCTCTTTATACTGTGCAGAACCCGCGATTTTGTCATCAATCTGCTGTTCCGTCAGGCCATCCAGTTCACCGTTCGCCTCCATATCCGCGCGGATTTTCTTTTTACCCTCGTCCAGTTGGCTCTGCCGCCAGGCATCCATCGCCTGGGTACCCAACGCAACGGCCTGGGTCTGAATCTCTAACTGTGTCGCGACTCAGTGCGCCGACATTCTGCTGCTGGTATCGACACGCTGATGGCATCAATGCGCCAAAGTGGTTGTGTGATGTGGCCGTTGGGGTATTGGCGGGAGAGAAAGCTATTTAATTATTTCTTTCTTAAAAAGGAGTGGGGCAAATAATATCCAGCGCCCGTACAATCAGAACTCCGCATTCCATTTTTTAACATACGCAGGCATCGGTCATATATGCCTGTAACAGGCGTAGCACCGATACGGGATGTTGTAGCTGATTCCACAGCGTGGCTCATCCTTGATAACGGAAATCTTGCCTGACTGAGGGTTCAAGATTGTGTTCCCAAACTTCTTTCTGCCACTTCTGCCAATCTTTAGGCGCTTTTCTGCGAGCCAGACAATTACGAATGGCATGGATTGCTATATTAAAATCGGTGGGTGAGTGCTCATCGAAATTGATTTGATCCAGTAGCAACGTTTCCATGATTTTTTCGTGGATGGCGAGATACGCCTCCTGTAAAGCCTCATCAAATAACGCCTCCATGAGATTAGAGGCCTGCCGATTAAGGCCGACATCCAAATTTCTCACGCCACTATCTTTACCTTCAGGTTTTAAGCCTACCGAAAAAGACCCTATAACTACCTCATAAGTCTAAAATCCCAGCCAGTAAGGGCTGGGATTTGCTGTTTATAATGGGATTTTAGCCAGTAACTCGTTAACTTTTTCCATATCTTCAGGATGTAGCTTAAGGTATTTTTCACAGGCTAACCGAACATAGTGATAACAGGTTTTTTCACTGACAATCACTGTATCGGCTTCAGATGGTGGATAACCGACTGCAAATTCAACTCCTTCAAAATGCTCACCTTCGTCATAACTGTCCATGTCAGGAAAATTACAGTAAGCACCATCAACATTTAACGTCCTTTTTTTTGATAAGAACTCTAAAACTTCCAAAAACTTACCATCTTCATACATTCTGTCAAAATAAGATACAACGACTAAATTAAGTCCGTCATCTACATCCTGTTGATTAAATAATTCTTTTATCATCATTCACCTCAGTTAGGATGAAAGTTTCGTACAGTTCCAGTGGTTTTATCCACGTATATTCTGAAGTTAACTCCATCAACCGATACGTTAGCTTGACCATTTTTACTAGCCATCGCATCTTTATAACCTTTAGCTGCCGCCTGTTGGCCAAGCTCTAATATTTTCTGATCGGAGAATATATTAGGATCGTAGATAGTCTTTGTTTCAGTGGTTGGTTTATAATTTCCTGTAAGATTTCCAGCCCGATCTTTCGTCGGTATTAAATACTCAACTTCAGTAATACCTTTTACGCCAGTAGGCGTCTCACTGACAATTTTCACATTGTATTCCTTAACCGCATCATAAAATGCGTTTGCATTATGACCACCTGAAATCCCATGTTTCTGTGTGAACTTATCAACAGTTGCCACGTGATCCGGCATATCGATCCTGAAGCTGATCCCATCAGGGTAAGTGACAGTTGTGACACCATTATCTTTACTGACCGCATAAGGCAACGAATTTCCGTCATACTGCCCGTTTGGAAATTCAACATTTGTAATACCTTTGCCCGATATTCCTGAATATGCACCTTCGCCTTCTGTCCATGTCAACGACGGTGTGTCCGGGAAAATTACCTCTGCTTTAGAGGTGACTTTTGCAATAATTTTTTCAGTCAGCATCCCACCCGTTTTCGCAACACCAACACCACCAGCAATCGCGCTAACGAGATCTGATATCAGTTTACCAGCTTCGACAGTCGGTAACGTGCCTCCCTGAATTAAACAGAGTAAAAGCTCGATTTCATTAAGTTGCGTTTAATTGCACAGAGTTGCACTAATGAAGATTAGCCTGGCTCCGGGTTGCACTAAATTGCATTCTGTTGCACTAACTCCACCGGGGTATCGGGGCTGTGCCCTGACCTGTTGATGACTGGCGTTTTGGAGGACGGCCACAACGTGGCGGTGCTACAAAACATACCCTGTCCCTCAGTTTGCAAAGAAATGAGGTGAGGCGTGGTCGGACTGATGATGGCAATAAGTCCGTAGGTAATGCCCGCAGGCAAAAAAACGCCAGTTGTAAAATACGCTTTACTCAGACAGCACCAAAAAAATCCCGCCGGGTAAGGGCGGGATTTATACTTTATTTAGATTTGAGTAAAAACTCCTTTCGAGCTTCGAGGAGACTTAAAGTGTTTGCTCCACCTGAGAAGTCCGGATCTGACGACTGAACTGGATCGTCTTCCCAATCACAAACAGGACAAATCTCATAATTCCCAAGCTCACTTATCGTCATATTGCCGCAGCATGGGCAAGGATAAAGTTCATTTTTTGTCATTGCTTGTTCCAATACTCCATTCCCTTTCCAGGCCTGAACATGGTCCTCGGTACACCATTAACGTCTTTGGACGCAAAAGTGTTTGTTTGAGGGTTGTAATACAGCGTATCACCATTCGGACGCGTTTTGGTCAATGTTCCTTCCGGTGGATTTGTCACGAAGTCGTGAGTAGCATCAACATACTGTTTGGAGTTTTGAAACTCTGGAAATTCTGTCTTGTGCTTATCCCAGTGACCATAAGCGTTTGAAACAGGGTCGTCCTTTTTAGTTTCCGTCCATATTTGAGTATCTTTGTCTTTCCCACTGAGCTGGGCCTCAGTATTACGTGCATTCTCTTCGTCCTCTGGCCCCCAACCGCCAGGAGTTCCAGAACCTACACCACCAATTTCCGCCTTTTCTTTGTCCGTCATGCTTCCTGCGACATTTGGCTTCGATTCCTGCTCCTGGTCATCCGACGAACACGCACGCCCAAATGTGCACTGCGTGGCTTTATCGATGGCCTGACCCAGTTCATTCAGTTTCTTCGTTAACCCCGATGCTGCGTCTTCTTTCGCTTTTGCTATCGCCACATCGCCTGGAGTGACACCATACGGAACAGGCCGTTCCTCATCACTCATCGCGTTGTTTTCAACCGTCGTTTTCCCGGCCAGTGCTGCTGCAACCGCATTTGCACCACTGTCTCCCACCAGCGCACCCGCCAGCCCGGACGCGAAAGTCGCCAGTGCCGAAACGGTTTGTTTCTGCTCTTCGCTCAGTTGACTGGTATCTTTTATGCCCCAGGCGTCGAGGGCAATGATCCCGGCCAGTTCCCCCGTAGCCGCCCCTGCTGCCGCACTGGCTGCATCTTTTCCGCTGGCTGCAGCCAGCGCGGCGTTGACCACCGCGTGCGCCAGAACCCGACCGGCTGGATCGGTTTCCGGGATTTGCGCGGCAATTTCGTTTGCAATATACGGCGCGGCAGCCCCGGCCAGCGCAGATTTTATATCGCCGCTCGCCACCGCCTGTATCGAGGCAGTTGCGGTGGTGATTATTCATGCCAATGCAATTGCCATGAAGGCAATACATTTAAGTCCACTCCAGGGAACCATCCTCAAGTACCCAGACAGCGCCCCCCGGACATGCCTCATCAAAGAACCAGATACCATCCTCCATCTCGGGTTCTGTCAGGGGGAACGCCCGTCTGAAAAGTTCAACCTGCTCCTCAACACTTCCTTCAAGGAACTTACCGTGCCTGGCAAGTTTGATATGCCCGTCCTTCAGAAGGCGGGACAGGACATCAAAAAAAATATTTTTTCTATCATCAAAGGAAAAATTAGGTGCTGGTGGTTCTTCTGGCTCACAGTAAGAAAATACAGCACCTAAATTACGACCTTGCGCTGCCAGACATAATTCGGTGAACTGTTCTTCGGTAAGGGATTTCATCATTTAAACTTTATCTCCACATCTTTGTATTTATATGCGATATCTTAGAGTTGCTGATTACCTTTTATGTCAATGGTCCATCCCGCTTCCGTCTGAGTTTTGGAAGAAGAAACTTCACGAAGTGTTATTGAAGTACCATCACTCAATTTTGCATTGTAGATGCCTGGTCTCACTTCATTCAGTGGCGTTTCTCCTGCAAGTTGCTGTGTGAATCGCCACGCATAATATAGACACTTCTGCGCCGTTGTGGACTGACCCCGTCTCGGTAGACGATCCTGCCCTATAGTTTGAGCATAGGGGGAGCATATGGGCACACCACGATTTACACCTGAATTTAAGGAAGAAGCCGTCCGTCAGATAACGGAACGCGGTTATTCCGTCGCCGAAGTATCTGACCGTCTGGGCGTCTCTGCACACAGCCTCTACAAGTGGCTGCGGGCTATCAAACCTGATAACAGCGAGCAGCATGCCCGGGATTTACTGGAAGCTAAAAGCGAGATCCTGAAACTCCGGGTGCAGCTAAAACGCACCGAAGAAGAACGGGATATCCTGAAAAAGGCCGCGCGGTACTTTGCAAGGGAGCCCGACTGAAGTACCGCTTTATCAATGAGCACCGTACTGTATGGGGTGTGATGACGATGTGTCGGGTACTGAATGTCGCCCGGGCCGGGTTCTATGCGTGGCTGCATAACCCTGTCCCGGCGCGTGATAAAGATAACCAGCGCCTGCTGATACTTATCCGCGACTCCTGTTCCCTGAGCGGAGGCGTATACGGTTACCGGCGGGTTCATGGCGATCTGAACGAAATCGGGGAAACCTGCGGTAAAAACCGGGTGGGTCGGATCATGCAACTGAACCGGATTAAAGCTGTGCGCGGCTATAAAGCGCCACGTCGTATCGCCGGCAGGCCTTCAGTCGTTGCTCCTAATCGCGTGCAGCGGCAGTTCACCGTTGTCCGGGCCAACCAGGTCTGGGTCACCGATATTACTTATATCCGCACCTGGCAGGGATGGTTATATCTGGCGGTGGTTATCGATCTCTTCGCCCGTAATGTGGTCGGCTGGTCGATGAAACCCACTCTCTCACGCGAACTGGCGCTCGACGCGCTGATGATGGCGGTCTGGCGCCGAAAACCGGACGGCGAGGTCATCGTACACAGCGATCAAGGTAGTCAGTACGGCAGTGACAACTGGCAGCGCTTCTGCCGGGCCAATAACCTGACACCGGGCATGAGCCGGCGTGGCAACTGTCTGGATAATGCAGTGGCCGAATCGTTCTTCAGTTCACTGAAAAAAGAACGCATCAGGAAGAGAATATACAAAACCCGGGATCTGGCCCGGGCGGATATCTTCGATTACATTGAAGTGTTCTACAACCGGGCCCGGCGCCACAGTCACCTCGGCGGCGTCAGTCCGGAGGCCTTCGAACAGGCCCAATCGTGAGGACAGAATTTGTCTACGGGCGCGGGGTCAGTCCATGATAATATTGATATTCGTACTCCGCCATTGACATCTGAGTACTCGAACCATGCCACCGCTTGCTGTTATAAAAATTTCGATGTAATCAAAAATATCGCTGCGGGCCTCTTCGCTGGTTCCGTATATTTTCCTCTTTATCCTTTCACGTTTCAGTAGCTGAAAAAAGTTTCAGCTACTGCATTGTCTTAGCAGTTACCGAGACGACTCATGTTGCCTTACAAACAGTGTAATTTCAGGAATGACTGCCGCTCATGGCTTGGATGCACTAGCACCTGTTTTAGGGGGTTCGTCGTCACACGGTCATCAGAAACAATGACATCGAACCCACTAAAACGATTATCTGCTTGTACGAACACATCTGGTAGTCTAATTATTCCGTCTAATATTTATTGTCCCTTCCTGTTGATTTGAGCAGGTATGTTTTTAACAGTAGATAGGGATTTCCTTTACGACTTTCATATTAATACAAATATCAAATCTATAATGGTAAAATTACAAGATTTGGCTTCTGGATTAATCTTTATTCCAGCTTTAAAAAGAGAATTTAGTTCACGCCAACCAAACTTACCAGCATTAACTTTACCAATATCAGAATGGATATCCTTAGTTGTATTAGTACCGCTTCCTACCACCTTCACTGCACTATTACCAACTCCTATAGCTCCCGCAGCACCTACCACCAAGAGTAACAACAAATAACCAAGAAGGTGGCATTGTGGATGAAGAGCTTTCACGGTGCGCTTAATCACCGGCGATATGCAGGTAATTAAGTGCGGTAAGAAGTATTTTTCTTGAGAATACCATAGCGGCTAATAAATCGATCCCGGCACGAGGCTGCGATCTTGATAGTATTCATGGAACCAACTGGATCGGGAAGATGACTTCCCGACCTTCAATATAATCCCATGTTATTTCACCCAATACTCTAGATATTTTGGGGTTTAAAGGTATCACGGACATTATTAACTCATCAAGGCCATCCGTATAGGCAATCCCTCTTATACCCTTATTATCAGATATTTTTGCAGAAAAATATTCTGCCTTACCCTGCACGCTCAAACAATAATAAACAACACTTGTTTGCGATTCATAATTCATTGATAGCAAACCAATATTATGGTTTGTAGACACTGTGTCCATTCCACGTATCCTTAAATTCATTAATGGTCATCGTATAACGAGTCCCTTTAAATGGATCGTTGATTATTACGTTTCCTACATCATCAGTACCTTTGACTACAACCCAATGACCGACTTTATTACCCGAGTCTCACATCATTGCACTCCAGGAACCAGTATGATTTAAAGCCTCAAAGCTAGATGAAGAGACATTATTAGCCACCCAACCACTATCGGCTTTATTAAGTTTATTGGCCAACGAAGTCATTGAAGTTAATTCTGTTCCTAACTCAATTTGAGAAGATAAGATGCCTCTATCCTTCAACATCATTTCAGCACATGCAGCACCGCAACTTGTCGGAGTGACTTGCTTGACCACATTTGGATCAATTACTTCATCCAGAACATTCCAGCTTCCCCCAGCCCCACCTTTCATCCCTGCGAGGTTTACAACATCCGTTGAGTTGCCACCAGATAGTGCTTTTACAGGGCCAGCCCCCCCGCACCTGCCTGAGTCAGGCCATAAATTCCCTCTGAATAAGCAGAGGGTACCCCTAAACCTTCCAGTAACCAAGCACCACTGGTTTTCTGATCGGCCCCCGACAGGAAAGCGTTCCACCCGGCGTTAGCCGTATCCAGCCCCGAGGCTGCCAGATAACTACCATATCGCGCGTTTTAACCGGACCTACCGGACAGAAATTCTGGATTTTTATCTGTTTAGAACCCTGAATGAAGCACGGGAAATCACAGAGCGCTGGCTGACAGAATACAACACGAGCGGCCCCATGAATCCCTGAATAACCTGACACCGGAAGAGTACCGGCTGATGGCTGATCTCAAAAAGTGCGTGAAACTAAAACAGGTGTGCTTATACTAGGATCGCTGATTTAGCAATTTCATCTATAAATAATCAATTTTTTATTTTTTCAATTCTTGGATGACTGTACCAGTCTGATTTTTTATACGCATCAAGCCAATCCATTTTTCCTTCAAGCATTGAAGGGAAGTGGTTTTTTAGCGCATTCGAAAAATAAAATAGACTTTTCACATTCCTTATGTGCACCGCTGTCTCATCTGTAGGTATAGCGCTATCATCTATAACCCTATCCTCATTAGTCATATACGTTATAATAAAATCTCTAACGTTATATTTCAGCATTTCATTATCTGATTTAACCACGCAAAAATTAACCTCAACAGCCTCCCTCCAAATTATAAATTCAATTTCAAAGCCACTTCTTAGTAAAGAAATTGTTTCATCATCACTCTTAACTTTAAAACCATAATAATCAATAATTGACTTAAAAATCTCATTAAATGAAAGAAGATACGCATTCATATTATTTACCTTTTATCATTTGCATTGACTTATTATCGAAAGTATAACCATTATCGATCAGATAGTTATATTCTCTACCAAACCCAGTCATTTCCATCTTTCCTGTAGCATCATTCATTCTATACAAGTTTTCATTTGTTGGTTTTGTCGCAAGTATGATCCAATCATTTCTTGAAATGACATTATCAAGCCACGGCTTGTTATACTCATCCCAGAACTGAATTGGATTTTGATACAGTTCATCCGGTGTATTTAATAAATTAAACTCACCATTTCTAGCACCAAAATCTGTAGATTTTGGCAATCTGAGTTCGTTAATAATTTCTTTGGTGTCCGCATTGTATGTGCCTAATATTGTTGTTGTTTTATTGGGGTCTGCTACTAATGTCAGTCCAGATGTGGTTTTGCGTTCAAGCTGAGTTGTAGTGTTGGCCGCAGATCCAGATGGTTTCACTGCCTGTCCACTTCCATTGATAATATCATCTATAGCCGCGTTTCCAGCACTCCCTACTCCACCAACTCCCGCAGCACCCACCTGCGTCAGACCATAAATGCCCTCGGAGTAAGCCGGAGGTACACCTAAACCTTCCAGTAGCCACGCACCACTCGTTTTCTGGTCTTCTCCAAACAGGAAAGCATTCCACCCGGCGTTAGCCGTATCCAGCCCCGAGGCTGCCAGATAACTCCCGGCCAGACACGTTATGCCGCCCGTACACGCTGCCACGCCACCAACTGCTTGTAGCTCTCCTCCGGTGAATTGCGCCAGACCGCCTATACGCGTCCCCACATTGTAGCGTGAGAGTGTGTCGCCAGTCTGATCGCTGAGCGAATACCCGAACATCGGCACACTGGCATAGGTGTAACTGCCCATCGCGTAGATCAGTTGATTGCTACTCTGCGACGCCAACTGCGTGCGCTCGCTCGCATATGCGTCACTGTTACCTAACTGCTCCAGTGCTTGCGCTTTGATGTAATCCGCAGAACCTTCCGCAAATTCAGCGGAACATTTGACCAACGCACAGGCCGCCGCTTTCAGACGCGCTTCTTTTTCTTTATCTCCATCGGATAATTGCTGGATACGGGCGATTTCATCAGGATGCAATTGCCGGTTATAACGTTCGGCATCCAGTGATGCTGCCGCGCCGGACTGCGCGCCGTTCGATCCACCAATCATCCCGCCTATTGCGCTACCGCTCAGTGCGGCGGCCCATTGGGTAATCGCCCCTCTTTCATTGCGGTCCAGTTGCGTATTGTTACTCAGATAGGTATCAACCATCTGACCAAACGCTTCACTGCTCAACCCGGCGAGCCCACCTGCCAAAGCATTCCCGCCGCCCATACTCGCCTGGATAGCACCTATCACGCCGTGAATAGCCGCTTTTTCCGGGCTATCCGCCGCCCATCCCATCGCCTCACCAATATCTCCGGCGGCAGTGTTCGCCATCTGCCCGAACACCGCAGCCAGTTCTTGCTGCTCTGCGATTTTCTTCTCATCAAAGATTTTATCGATGTGACCATTGGCGCTGTCGGTGTCGCGACTTAACCCTGCAATATCCTGTACCTGCTGATCAGCAGCACGTATTACGATGCTGCCTGCAGCAATGGCGGATTGCGTTGTACCTGAAGCCGCACCGCGGCTCGCCGCACTGATGGCAGGCACAACACCACCGCTGTTTACACGCTCGCCTTTGTCATTGTTTCCTGATGAGAAACCACCGGAAAGGCCTTTGCTACTGGCGCTGTACTGCGCTTTGTTATCTATGTCGCGCCATCCTAACGTACCGGTATCAAGCAGATTCTTATCTGCCGTTGCGGTACTGGCTATGACTGCGCCATCCAGTTGGGTATGGTCGCCGACCGTAATATCGAACCCTTTATCCCCGGCAAACAACCCGCTTTGCTGACCGACGCTGGCGTAGTCGCTGTCGGTTTTGCTTTTATTGATACTCAGGGAGGCGGAACCGGTCATTGACCCAAAGGTGAAACTGGCACCGCCGCTCACGCTTTTCTGCTGGCTGTGGTACTCGTCAGTATCCTGCAAGCTGGTAACCGTCAGGTTACGTCCCACCTCTGCAGTGATTTTTTCACCCAATGCCTGTGCGCCGGAGATGACCGTATCTCCACCGCTGCTCAGGCTCAGCTCGTTACTGGCGTTGACGCGCGTATTTACATATTCGGTACTCTTACCGTCAGCCGTTCCTTTTGATTGGTAACCATTGGCTGACACACCTATTCCTGTCTCCTGACCCAGTGATAGATGCACCCCCACATTCCAGCCGCTACTGCTATTCTTGCTGGTTTGCTCAGTGTTGTTCGATGCGGCGTCCAGCAATAGATTATTCTGCGCCACAAGAGTGACATTCTTGCCAGTCACACCGCTGCCGCTGATGTGAAGGTCTCCGCTACTCCCGTTCGCTCCCGTCGCCACCAGCGTTGTATTCCCTCCTGCGCTGAGCGTACTGCCACGAACCTGATTTTGCGTAGAACTGGACTCTGACGAGCTTTTACTCGAACCGACGCTTACCTCCACCTTGACGGCATTCATATTGCCCTGGGCTATATCAGCCGCCATAGAAGGAGCTTGCGAGGCAGCCACCCATGCATTTTTTGCTGCCTGCACGGCATACAGGGTTTTCAGTCGTTCATCGCTGACTTCCTGGCTGCGTTTCAGTGTATTGTTGGCTGCCATCGCGGCATCGATTACAGGACTCGATACGGATAATGTCAGACCACTCTTCTTCTGTTCGAAACGTTCCTGGCGTTTCAGTAGATCGTTACCCGGGTCAACGATAATTTCCCCTGCGACCACGTTCAGATTTTTATCTGCAATCACATCAGCGCCACTGATGTGCGCTTTTTCACCGGCGACAATATTGGCGTTACCCCCGGTCGAGCCAATAGTGCTCACACTCTGGCTCTGGGTGGTCCCCTGCTCTTTCAGGCTCTGCTTCGTACTGGAACTGCCGATGGTAAAACCGATGCCGCCGGAGCCCATCAGGCCGCTCTTTTTCTTCTCTTTAAACTGCCAGTTCGAGTCGGTATTGGTGGCGGCTGTGATGTCCACGTTATGCGCCGCACTGAGCGTCACGTCACCGTCGCCCACCACGGCAGAGCCTTTCACCAGCAGGTCATTACCGGATTTCACCGTCACGTTATCGCCGCTCAGCAGGGTGCCGGATTCACGCGTGGCACTCTGCTCGGAGATGGTGTGGGTGGTGGTTTTTTTCAGGAAACCTTTTTTGGTTTTGGTCTCTTCCTTGTAGTGGTAATCGCTCTCGGTGGCGGTCGTCAGGTTCACATCGCGCCCGGCCAGCACGCCGATATCGCCTTTCGCCGTCACCTGCGCCGCTTCGGCATTCATATCGCGCCCGGCGATAATCGTGGTGTCGGTGCCGCTGGCAATCTCGGTGCCCTGCTGGCGGACCTGCTCGTTAATGACCGTTTTCTTGCTGGCTTTGTAGCTGTCGCCCTGGGTGGTGGCTTCCGCCAGCAGGTTGACATCACGTCCCGCCTGCATGCCGACCTGCTGCTCTGCCGCCAGCCCGGCGGCCTGCGAATTGATATCCCGGCCTGCCGTCAACAACAGATTGTCACCGGCACTGACCGTGGTGCGATCGATGCCGGTGCTGTGGTTTTCACTTTTGCCGCTGCGGCTGGCGTTGCTGGTCTGCTGCGCGTCGAGGTTCAGATCGTTGCCTGCCGACAACTTTGCCGATTTCCCGGCGCTGACATTGCTGGCGCTGAGCGTCAGATCGTTGCCCGCCTGCATCGCCAGATTGCCACCTGCGGTAATGCTGCTGCCCTGGTAACCGACGGTGGAGCGGCTGGTATCCGTGCGATTGCGGAAACCAGACTGGCTGTAAGCCTCATTTTTCTGGATGGCGTTAACGGCGATATTGCCGCCTGCGTCCATCAACAGCGCGCCACCCGCTGAGGCCGTCGCGCCGGTAAAGGTGATGTCCTTGTCAGCCACCAGCGACAGGCCATCCGTCGCGGTAATGCTGGCAATGCTGCCCAGCGTGGTGTCCCTGATACCGACCGAACCCGATTTATTCTTCGTGTTGAGCGCAAATTGATCGGCCAGCGTCAGGTTGTTGATGCTGCCCTCCACGCTCTCCAGCGCCACGGTTTTACCGCTGATGGTGGCGCTGATGTTGCTGATATCGCCAATGGCGCTGAGATCAACATTGCCGCCCGCTTTCAGCAGCGCATCGTTGCTGTTGGTTATCTGCCCGCTGCTGTTGACGCTGAGATCGTTACGCGCCAGCAGTGTGCTGCCGCTGTTGGTGACATTGCCGCCGTCAAGGCTGACGTTATTCCCGGCGATCACGCTGCCGTTGTTCACCGCGACGTCTTTTGGCGACAGGTAGAGTTTGGGGATCATCACCGTCTCGCCGTTAATCGTTGCACTCTCCCACCACAAAATACTGTGGTCGAGGGAAGCGATTTGCTCCGCGGTGAGCGCCACGCCGAATGACAGCCCGAGCGACTGCTGCGCGCTGGCGGCGTTATCCATCAGATACTGCATTTGCGCGAGATCGGAACCCATACCGTTCAGGTAGCGGCTGCCGGTCTGGTTCAGCAGCGCATTGCTGACATAGCGCGTATCAAACGCCGCATCGCCGAGGAACCGGTAGTCATAATCGGGGTTCAGGTTGAGGCGGCCTAACATATACGACGAACCGAGGAACTGGGTCTCACTGGTATACGTCGGATTGGTTTCGCGCGGCGCGGCGGTTGGGGTGATGCCAAGTAGCTTATTCAGATCGCCAAACAGTGCCGGATCAAGCTGCCCCAGGCCGTCGAGTTTCGGGTTCACGGTGATGAGGTACGGGCTTTTCGGATTATCCGTGACCACAAAATAACCGTTATTGCCGGTCGGCAGCGGGTAAGCGCTGGTATCGACGGTTTTGCCCTGCTGCGGTGTCGTGCCGGTGTTTTTCAGCGCTGCCGTGGTCACGCCTGCGCTGGCCAGACTGCCGGTATTGCCCAGACTGGCATTGCCTTTCTGCTGGCTGCCCGGCGTTGCCAGCGCCGCGCCGGATGCCGCGCCGTTATCAAGCCCGCTGCCGCCGTTAATCTGTTGCAGCGCATTTTGCAGTTGATCCTGCCACTGCGGGGAATTCACCGCGACCGGCCCTGCGGCCAGCGCCTGTTTCGCCACGCTACCGCCGATACTCTGATTGCTCAGGGTATTCAGTGACGGGGCCGTGATGGTACCGCTGACGCCGCCAGAATTAGCGGTAGTATTGGTGTTACTAATATTGCTGGTGAAATTCGCGCTGACATTACCACCAGCCTGAATCACAGCACGGTAAATTTCGCCGTTTTGCTGTATCGTCTCCTGTCCTTTTAGACTATATGTAATTTGCTCGTTTTTAGTAACCGACAGATTCTGGGCGTAGTAATCATAATTATCATCACTACCAACGTAATCGAAATAAAGATAAGTCACGTCATCTTTTGAATGCCTTTCCCCCTGATAAACTTTGAGGCGACGATTATTTCCTTCCCCAATGACTTCTGGCGGAACCTCTGGTACTAAAGTAATGTACTTAACAGAGCTATCTCTCGTAAATTCATATAGATACTGTGTCGTCAATACACCACTCTGATAACTTGCATTATTCAGGCTACTCCCCGTAAGGGAAATATTCCCGGAGGCATAGACATTAGATGCCTGATTATCGAAAACATCAGCTGAACCATAGAAGTTCCGCCCAGCGCGAATATTTGCCGCCCCACCAGAACTACTAACAACGGTGTTGACTTGTGAAGATATTAATGTCCGGGTAGTGTACGCAGCAGAAGGTTCATAAATATACCGGCGATAAGTCTCACTGCCTCCACTGCCATTAGGGCCGTTACTTCCTCCTGTGCGCACATCCCAGGATTGAAGAAGAATATTGTACTGAGGGATATCTTCAGCATTTACCTTAATAGTAGGAGCCGGAGTCACCGTCGAATTCTGAAGCGTGGTCTGCTGAACACTCAAACCATCCCGCTGATTCAGCAGATGCCCGGTCTTAATGGTGATATCGCCATTTCGCGTTTCGATACTGCCGGAGGTGTTGATCACCTCGCTATTGGCATTCCCCGCCGCGTCGCGTTGCAGCACCAGATTGTTACCCCCCAGCATATCGCCGCGCTGGTTGGTGATGCTGTTGGCATACAGCGCCAGGTTGTTCGCCGCATACAGCAGCGCGGTGTTGATGATGGCGCCCGGCGCGTTCAGCGTCAGGCTGCCCAGTGTTCCGGCAAAGCCGTTCGCCGTAATCCCTCCCCGGCTCACCAGCGCCACATCGCCGCCACCCTGAATCGCACTGTTGCCGTTCAGCACAATATTGCTGCCGCTTAAGGTACTGGCCCCGCTACCGGTGGTGATTTGCCCGTTGTTGGTCAACTGGCCGCCCGCGCTGAGATTCACCGCCTGGCCCTGCATCACGCTCTGGTTATCGATCGCCCCGTTGCTGGAAACAGTCAGGGTTTTGCCCGCTGCCAGCGTGGTTTTGCCGGTAAAGGCATTCGCCAGTTGCAGCGTCAGGTTGCCGAGCGCCACCACCTGCCCCAGCGCGTCCAGCCCGGTCGCGCCGACAAACAGATCGCCGCCGCTGAACAGCCTGCCGCTGGCGGACTGATTCACCTGCGCGGCATTCAGCGTCAGTTGGTTTGTGCCAAGCAGCGTGCCGTTGTTGGTGAGCTGGCGGTAATTCAGCGTCAGGTTATCCGCCTGCGTCGTCCCCTGATTAGTGAAGGTATCGCCGATCAGCGTCATCTGCCCGGCCAGCAGCGTGCCGCTGCCGTTGTTGTTCGTCGCATTCAGTATCAGGTTGCTGGCCTGTAACCAGCCCGCGCCGCTGTACTGCGGCGTGGTGAGCGTCAGTTGCCCGCCGGAAAGCAGTTTGCCGCTGTTAATCGCCTGTGTGATGGCGTCAATACGGGTCTCCCCCGCGCCCTGTAGCAGCCCGTCATTGACCAGCGTCGGCGTGGTGAGCGTCAGCGTGCCCGCGCTTACCGTTTGTGCGCCACTGCGGTTGGTCAGCGTCGCAGCGGCAAGCGTGACGTCACCGCCCTGCACCTTACCGGCGTTATCGAGCGCAGCCGCCGTCAGGTTCAGCGCCCCGTTACTGGCAAGCGAGCCGCCGCTCTGCTGGGTGATATCCCCGTTCAGCGTGGCGGTCAGGCCGTCGCTGCCGCTGATGGCGCCGCTGTTATTCAGCGTCCCGCCGTTAAGCGTCAGGTTTTTCGCCGCCCACTGCCCGTTGTTGGTCAGCGATAAGGCCTGCAGCGCGGCCGTGCCCATGGCGGTAATTTTGCTGCCTGCGGCGGAATTCAGGTCGCTGGTAAGCCGGAAGTTCAGCGCCCCGGCGCTCTGCACGGCACCGCTGTTATCCAGTGACTGTGCCGCCAGCAGGATGCTGTTACCCTGCCAGATCCCGCTGTTATTCACCGAACCGGCAGTGATATCCAGCGCGCCCTGCGTTAACAGCGAACCGCTGTTGAGCAGCGCCAGTTGCGGCGTAGCCATCGCCATCCGCGCCTGCAATGTCGCAGTTGCCTGGCGGTTATCCAGCGTCAGGCTGTTAAGCCCGGTGAGCGCACCGTTGTTGGTGATGCCAGCTTCGTGCGCCGTCAGTGTATTGCCCTGTACGGTGCCGTTATTGATGAGTTGCTGCCCGCGCAGGGTGATGTCCCCGGCGCTTAACACCTGGCCGTCATTGTTCAGCGTCTGCGCAGCGAGTGTCATCGCCCCCTGGCTTTGCAGCGCGCCCGGCAGGTTCAGGGTGTTGCCGACAGTGGCCGTTAAATCGCCCTGGCTCAGCAAGGTGCCGCCAAGCGTCCAGTCATCCGCCGTCACGCTGACCTGCCCGCCCTGTAAGGTGCCCTGCGTGGACAGTTGCCCGGCGTTCAGTGTGAAATCGCCGCCGCTCAGCGTGCGCGAACCGCTGGCGGTGGTAAGGGTGTCTGCATTCAGCGTCAGACCGTGCGTGCCCTGCCACAGCCCGCCATTGCTGAGCGTGGAGGCGTCAAGCGCCAGCGTATCGCCGCTGATGCGCCCGTTGCCGGAGAGGCTGTCGGCGTGGATATCCGTTACGCCACCGCTGACCAGTTGACCGTTGTTGGTCACCGCGCCGCTGTGGATGCCTGTCAGGCCGTGCAGACCATTGATGATCCCGGTGTTATCCAGCGTGTCGTCACGCAGCGTGACCTCATCGCCCTGCACTGTTCCGTCGTTGGTCAGATTACCGTTGAGCGTCAGCCCGCCGCCAGAAAGCCAGCGTCCGCCCGCTGTGTTAGCGATGCTGTCCGCCGTGGCCTGCATCTGCTGCGTGCCCTGCATCAGCCCGCTGTTGGTGATGCGGGTGCCCGTCAGCGCCAGTGTGTCGGCAATGAGGTTACCGCTGTTGGCAAGCTGGTCCGCCTGTAACGTGGCATGGTTATGCGCCAGCAGCGTCCCGCTGTTATCGAGGCTGCCGGTGGTGGCATCCAGCGCGCCGCTTTCCAGGCTGCCGCCGTTGATCAGCGTATTGCCGGTCAGCGTCAGGCCATCCTGTACGTACAGCAGCCCCTGATTGTTGAAGCTATCAAGATTCAGGTTCAGCCCGCTGCCGCTCACTAACTGGCCGTTGCCGCCATTGAGCAAATGTTGCGTGGCGATCGTCAGGCTGTCGTTACCCTGCAGAGTACCGTTACTGGCGATGTCCGGCGCGGTCACAGTGAGATCTTTTGCCGCCAGTTTGCCGTCGTTGGTCAGTTGCGCGGCGCTGATGGCGGCCCCGCCCTGGCTCAGCATCTGCCCCTGGTTATCAAGCGAATGGCCAAGCGTGGCGTTCAGGGAGTCCTGCGCCTGCACCGTACCGCCGTTGCGCCAGCTATCGGCGTTGGCGGTCAGGTTGCGCCCCTGCATGTGTCCCTGATTGTCGAGCATGGTGCCCTGTAATGTCAGGCTGCCGCCGCTGAGCATCTGTCCGTCAGCCGTGCCAGTAAGAGTGGTGCCCTGCCAGTTCAGCCCGTCAGTTCCCTGGATCAGGCCGCTGTTACGTAAATCGCCGTGCAGCGCCAGCACTTTCGCCATCAGCGTACCGCTGTTGTTGCTGCTGTCCGCGGTCAGCGCCATCCCCTGCTGGCTGACCACGCTGCCCTGATTATCCAGCGTGCCGCTGACCGTGGCATTCAGCCCGTTCTGCCCGAGCGCCGTGCCGCTGTTCAGCCACTCGCCGGTCGCCAGATCGAGCGTGCCGCCCTGCATCTGCCCGGCGTTGCTGAGACGATCGTTTTTCAGCGTGACCGCGCCGTTACTCAGCAGCAGGCCATTCTGCTGGTTGGTCAGTGTGCTGCCCGTGGCGGTCAGCAGGCTGGTGCCCTGCAGCGTACCGCTGTTGGTGATGTCGCTGCTGTTGAGCGTCAGGCTTTTCGCGGCCAGCAGGCCGCTGTTGATCAGCGCCTGCCCGCTGAGATCCAGTGAATTCCCGCCCGCCAGCGTCCCACTGTTGCGGGTGTTCTGTGTCTGCAGCGTCAGGGCATCATTACCCTGCAGGGTTCCTGTGTTATCGAGAGTGTCTGCCGTCACGCCGGTGGTGTTTGCTGCCACCAGCCCATTGTTGTGAATGCTGTCTGCCGCGAGGGTTAACTGCCCGTCGGCCAGCAGACGGCCGTTGTTGCTCAGGCTGTGGTAATCGCTGAACAGGTTAACGCCATTCAGTTCGCCGTCGCTGGTCAGCGCGTCACCGTGCAGATACAGGTCGCCATCGGTGGTGACAAGACCGCTGTTGTTCAGTTGCGGGATGGCAAGCGTCAGGTCTTTTGCAGAGTAGAGAGTGCCGCCGGCGAGGTTATCAAGCAGCCCGGTGTGCAGGTTCAGCGCCTGCGTGCCCTGTAACAGGCCGCTGTTGCTGATGTGCGTACTGCCAAGATCCAGCGTATCCGCCACCAGCGTACCGCTGTTGGTGAGGCTTTCCGGTGCGCCAAGCGTAATACGGGTCGCCGCGGATTTACCGCCGTGGTTCAGCGTTTTCGCCGTCACGCCAAGCGCGCCTTTTGCCGCCTGCGTGCCGTTCAGCGTGGCATCACTGGCCGCCAGCGTCATATCGCCGCCGCTTTGCAGTTGCGCATTCTGCCGGGTTTGTAAATCTCCGGCCGTCACCGCCAGCGAGTTATCCGCATTGACGCGCCCGTTCAGATCGGCACGGGTCTGCGCCGTGAGGGCAACATCTGCCTTGCCGGTAATGGTGGAATCTGCACCGGCCGTCAGCGTCCCGGCGTCAACATGCAGTAAGCCGTCTGCCGCCAGCGTGCCATTGTTCTGTACGCTATCGCCGCTGATGCCGAGCGTCTGCCCCTGCAGGGTGCCACTGTTATTCAGCGAGGTGGTGCTGGCGGTCAACCCGCCTTTTGCCGCCACCGTTCCCCGGTTATCCAGCTGAACAGCGGTGATCTGCGCGTTGCCGCCAGTGGTCAGTTGCCCCTGATGGGTAATCGTCTGTGCCTTCAGCGTGGCATTGCCTGCAGCATTGGCCTGGGTGGAGGCATCACTGGTGAGCTGTTTCCCACTAAGTGACATGTCGCCGCCGCTGGTGAGTGAACTGCCTGCAAGGGTGGTGTTGCCCGCGCCGCTGAGCGTCAGTTTGCCGTCGGCGGCCAGCGTGGCGTGATTCAGCGCCACATCCTGCGCGGCCGTAACCGCGATATCGCCGCCCGCTTTGTGGCTGCCACTGAGGGTGACGCTGTCGCCCTTCGCCGTCAGCGCGCCGCTGGCGATGCTCTCTTTCACCACCATTTTGCCGTTCGCATCAAGCGTGATATCGCCCTGGCGTGCCGTCAGGTTGCCGAGGTTGACGCCGACGCCTTTCTCGGTGGACACGAGATGAATACGGTTGGCATACATGCCGCCGAGCGCGCCGGTATCCACCGCCACCACCGGCGCTGCACCCTCACCGGCAATCGCTGTCGCCTTACCGCTGGCATCCACCCGGTTGGCCCCGGTGGTCACGGTTAAGTCCTTCGCATGAATGGCGGCGTTCACTTCGGTGGCGCGGGAAATCAGCGCCAGCGCATCGCTGCCGCTGGCGTTCAGCCCCTGCCCTTCCACGGTGATGGTGCCTCTGGTCACTTCCAGTGCGGAGAGATTGCCCGCCGCATCGAATTGCGGTTTACCGGTAGTCAGGGTGGCGTTCGGCGTGTTGATAAACCCGCAGCCGTTACAGGTGATGCCGTACGGGTTGGCGACCATCACATTCGCCGCTTTGCCCGCCACTTCGGTATACCCCTGCAGCTGCGATCGGCTGCCGCCGGTCACTTCGTTGATAATGCCCTTCGCTTCCTGCCCGGCGCGCAGGTTCGGGTTGTTCTGGATAAGCCCGCCAAGCTGCGTCTGCGTCAGTTGCCCGGTGGCGTTATTGAGGATCAGCCCCTCTTTGCCGACGTTGTAGTCATTAAACTGGTTGTGCGAGATACCTGCCCCGTTCGGCGTGGCGATATTGACCACCGGCACGCCGTTGCCGGCTTTATCCATGCTGGCGCCGCCTGTCGGCGTGATGGCCGCAGCAAACGCGGGCGCTACCGGCTGCCAGACCAGCAGGCTGATAATCAACCAGCTGACAGCACGCTGGGAAAAACGAACCGGTTTGTCAGTCTTCATCGTCCTGATCCTTAAAACGTGACAGCAACGCGCCAGTTAACACTGACGTGATCGGGGCCGAGCCAGTCGGGGTAATGCAGCGGCGTGCCAACGGAGATCTGGCTGGCAAACCAGCGTCCGGCGCTGCCAAGCCCTGCTGACGCGCCCCACAACGTGCCGGAGGCGTAGCGATCGAGCCGGTCTTTTTCCAGCCATCCGCCATCCACCGCCGCCGTGGCGCTGATCTGCCCCAACAGGGGCAACGTGAACAGCACGTAATTGAGTTCGTTACGCCAGTAACCGCCGTTGTCGCCGGAGAGATACTGCTCTTTAAAACCGCGTACGGAGCTTTCGCCGCCGAGCGTCAGGCGTTCGCTGCCGTAGAGCCTGTCCGGTGACCACTGCGCATACAGGCTGGTGAGCCAGACGATGTCGGCGCTGAACGGGCGCTGGAAGCTGGCGCTCAGGCTCCCTTTACGGAACTGCGCACGGGGTTCATCGCCACTTTTGCCTTCGTCGGTTTCGGCGTTAAACCACGGCATGCCGTGGCTGAATGTCGGGTTGAAGGTCGCCACGCCGCCCAGTACTTTCTGCGTATGGCTGATGCCCAGTTGCAGGCTGGAGAGATTGCGCGTGCTGCTGACCAGCGGCGCGTCGTTAAGCCAGTTGCGCGAGGAGCGCTGTGTGACGCCAGCGGTAAATGCGGTTTTGATATTGCCGTTGCGGAACACTACCCACGAACCGTTCAGGCGGTGCGTTCTGGTGTCACCGGTGGAGATCCACGGAAAGCCCTGATTGATAAGGGTGGTGCGGTAGTTGCTCCATGCATAGCTGTAGTCGAGCAGGCCGTAACCGTACGGCATGCTGAACCCGGCCTGAAAATTTTGCGCGTCATAGCCGGTGGCGAAATCGCTGCTGCGCCCGCCGCTCACCTGCCACTGTTCCGCCAGCCCCAGCAAATTACTGGCGGTCAGCGAACCATTTAACTGATCGTCACCGGTACTCTTCTGCCCGCTGTTATCCAGCGAAACCGAAGCACTTAACGGAAATTCAGGCGTGGCGGTTAAATTGACGCTGGAATAACCCGGCTCACTGTCGGGGACGATGTCGATCTGCACCGGTTCGCGCCGCAGACGATTTATTTGTTCCATCCCCTGTTCGATATCCCGCAGATTAAGGATTTTCCCTTCCAGACCGGGAAAAACCATTTTCAGCATGCGCGGCGATTCTCCCTCCAGGCGGATATGACGTAATTTTCCTTCCAGCACGACAATGCGTAATTCGCCGTGCGATAAATCCTGTTCGGTGAGAAAAGCGCGACTGGTAATATATCCCCGGCTGATATACCAGTCGGAAATCGCGGCAGCCAGTTCGGTTATTTTCGCCATATTCAGGCACCGGTTCTGCCAGGGCGCAGTCAGTTTCTGCTGCGCTTTTTCGCTGATAAGCGTCACGCCGGAAAGGATGATGGTGTGAATATCAAAGCAGGGGCCACCGGCCTGCGGGGCAGGCGTGCTCTGGCCTGAGCTCGGCAGCGTGGTGCTGCGCTCCAGTTCATCACGCTGCTGCTGGCTCTGACGAAGCAGCTGTCCCTGCTGTTGACGGACAGCGTCACGGTCTGCCGGAGATAATGGCGCCGCCTGTGCCGTAAACGCGAGTAATAAAAAAAGAGCCGAACTACGAATGTAATTCAACGGTGATGTCATCCCTGCCATAAAGCAAATTAATCAATAGGTGTATTTTAATTTTCTTTTTTAAGGATGTTACTAAAGACAAAAAATAACAACAATTAATACACCCGGAAAATAGCCATTACATTTGTGAGTTTGGCTTTGGGTGTGAATTTTATAGTGTGCTTATCCTGGCACGCTGGATCCAATCTTAGCTATTCGTGCTATTTTGGCACTAAAATAATTAACCAAAAATAAAACTTAACGAAAATTTCTTATAAAGATTTTAGTGTTGCTGCCGCTAATGAGATAACGCGACCCGGTGTTGAGAAACCTCGTCGGGCAATTTAATAAGCAAACGATTGATGCGCGTTAATTTTAATAATAGAGAAAGGGAAAACATGAAAATTCAGTTTTTGATTACCGGTGCCTTATCCGCCGTATTGTTAAGCGGCTGCGCAACCAATACGACGTCACATGCAGTGACCGCAAGCAACGGCAGCAAAGTCGATGTCGCTACCATCTTCAGCCCTGCAGAAATGAACAATAATCTCTATCCTGACGTTAAATTGCGGGAAGTCTCCCCGGCACACTCCGGCACCGGAATGGGGCTTGCGGTTCTGGGTGCCGTACTCGGCGGCGGCATCAGCAGCAATTCGTTCGATAAAAATGTCTATAAAGGGAACACCATCGATACCCTGCCTGAACCAACCTCCCGCTATTTAGCGCCGAAAGCGGAAGCCAAAATTCACGACTGGCTGGAAAAAAATGGTGGCGGTTACGCTTACACGCAGCCTCTCTTTATCGCAGCGTCACAGTGGTCACTGATTTATACCGATATGTCGACCAGCAACAGCAATTACGATCTCACCTATCGGGTTAAATTTTACAAACGTCCGGAAGGCGGCAATGCATTCAGTCCTTATGTGATTGCTGAATGCGCACCGACGGTGAAAACCGCGCCGTTAAGCGACTGGAAAGCCAATAATTACGCGAAAGTGAGCGAAGAGACGCAGAAAATGATGGATGCCTGCGTACTTGAGCTGGAGAACCAGTTGCCTCGTCTGCTGAAAAAATAAAGGACCTGGGCGCAGGATATTTCACAGGGGATATCCTGTCGCTCACTGGCAAATCGCGCCGCACATCTGAAACTGAAAGCATAGTGCGTTTGCAAACGCGCGCATACATGATGAAGTGATAGCCACTCTCTTCCCGAAATAGTACGTTAAGAAAGACCTTAATCTGATCCGGTGAAAGAAACAGATCTCTTTCACCGGTGAAGATTAATTAACCCGTTAACGTGTTGCGCTATCAGGCATGTTGTGGAATCCGGAATACGCTGACCAGATCTTGCATGACTCTTGCCTGTTCGTTAAGCATTTCAGAAGCGGCAACCGATTCCTCTACCAGCGCGGCGTTCTGCTGCGTCGTGGTATCGATCTGCCCGATGGCGATATTAATTTGATGAACACCATCGCTTTGCTCAAGGCTGGCCTGCTCTATTTCCTTCAGAATACTGGTGACGCTATCGACATTTTGCACCAGTTCATCCATTTTTCCGTTTACCTGCCGCACCATCTCCAGCCCACGGACGCTTTGCTGCGTTGAGTTCTCGATCAGTGTCCTGATCTCCTTCGACGAATTGGCCGTTTTCTGGGCCAGATTGCGAACTTCCTGCGCCACGACAGCAAACCCTTTACCATGCTCACCCGCACGCGCCGCTTCAACAGCGGCGTTAAGTGCCAAAATATTGGTCTGGAAGGCAATGGAATCAATCAGATTAATGATGTCAGACATCTTATCCGCTGAGTTGCTGATGTTCTGGATCTCTTGCGTCAGCGAAGCCATCAATTTTCCGTTATCCGTCACCGCATTACTCGCTCTCGCCGAAAGTTGTGAAGCATTCGCCGTATTATCGCCAGTATTTTTTACCGTTGCGGAAATCTGTTCCATTGACGATGCAGTCTGTTCGATAGAACTGGCCTGCTCTTCTGTACGGGCTGATAAATCACGGGTTCCGGCCATAATTTGAGAAGCGCCGGTCGCAATATTTTCGGCTCCGCCACGTATTTCCGTGACAATTTTTATTAATTCATCCTGCATATGAGAAATAGCGCTGGTCAGTTGCCCGGTTTCATCTTTTGATGTCACCTTTATCTCTTCCCCAAGGTTGCCTGCGGCGATACGCGTAGCAGCCTCAACCGCATGTTTAATGGGAATAACAATAGCGCGTGAAATAATGATCGCCATGGTGGCGCCAAGAATCAGGCAAACTATCGCGATAATGATCATGACCATTTTTGACGTACTGTAATCATGCAAAAAATCAGTATATGACGATTGCATTTCATCTCGCTGAAGATTGATAAAGGTGTTAATTTTATCAATGTACTGTAATTCTTTTTCACGCGTATTATTTGTATATTCATCAATTGCTGAAACAGGATCTGACTGAATGTTTTGTATCACCTTATTACGCGACTGGATATAGAGTTTTCGCATGTCAGTAACATTGGCTAAAATCGCCTGGGACGCTGCATCGTCTGCCGCCGTGTTGAGTTGTTTATAGAGTTCGTTGATTTTTTCCGATCGTGAAGTCACTTCCTGCATTAACTGGCTTTGCTTTTGCGGATTTTTCTCTATTAATGCATTGAGAAACAGAATCGTTGATGTATTAACTTCTCTGATAAGATTATTACCCATTGCCGTGGTGGGATAATCCTCCGTGACAATTTTTGAGATCTTATTTTTGGCTTCATCCAGTCGATACAGCGCATTTCCGGCAATGAAAGCCAGTAACACGATCAGAATACCGAACGAAAAAATAATCTTATTTCTGATACTTATGCCTGTCGGCTTTACTATGGTAGCTTTGTTTTTCATTATCTTTCCTTAGTGAATTAATAAGCACACCAACTGCGCAATCGCAGATGGCATAGAAAAATATCGGCAGGATAATGATTTCTCTTAGGTATTGATCGGAATAAACTTAAAAAAACACTACTACGATAGGTGATAGCTATCAGAAAAGGGACGATCGATCGTTTATTTATTTCTTATCGTTCGTCAATAAATAATTTAAAAATACCCCCATCAACTTATCCAAAAATATTGATGAATCGGAAGATGCTTTCCGATGTTTTGTAAGTAAAAAAAATAAAGTGAAATCTATCAGATTGCGTTTTATCTTGATTAAGAAGAATCGTAAACCCTGAGAAACTTGATGGCGTTTCTCAGGGTTGCGATATGTAAACTATTTATTACCTCATACTAAATTAAATTTTTGCAGGGTGTCATTAATAGAAGCAATCGCGCTGGCAATTCCTTGTTGTTTAATCTCATCACCTTTTGATGCCCCTTCCGCGCGAATAAACCCGACATCGCTGATTCCCAGAAAGCCAAAAAACGAAGCCAGATAGTTTTCCTGAAAATCCATGCTCTGAAGCGGCGTCTGATGGTAAAAACCACCCCGCGCTGATACAACGATAACTTTTTTATCTCCAGCCAGCCCAACAGGGCCAGAAGAGGTGTAGTTAAATGTTTTTCCCGGTTGCGCTATTCTGTCCAGCCATGCTTTTAGCTGACCGGGAATTGAGAAGTTATACATCGGTGCGCCAATGACGATAATATCACTGTCAAGAAATTCAGTGACGAGTTGTTGCGAAACTGATTGTTCACTTTTATCAAATGCTGTTTCAGCTACGGTGTAAGGTAATGGTCTGAACCCCGCAGCGATATCTGCTGTAAGGTGCTGAATTTCATTTTTTACAACGTCACGATAAATAACTTCACTATATTTCCCGCTGTCGGTGAGTTGCTTAACAACTGCGGATGATAAATGACGGGAGATGGAAGCATCGTGGGTAATACTTGAATCAATGTGTAGAATTTTCATCGCTATTTCACCTTTATTGACCAGACGGAGTTATTTCACGGGCGGCTTTATCTATCAATTCCGCCACCTTTTCCGGGTGGGATATCATCGACATGTGGCTGGCGTTGAGCCGGGTGGTATTAGCACCGATAGCGCTGGCAAAGCGTGACTGAACCGCAGGCCGAAGTGCATGATCGTTTTCAGTGACAAGGTACCAGGAGGGTTTGTTTCGCCATGCCGCCTGCGTAACTTTCTCTGAAAAAGCGCCCGCTGCGATGGGCTGTTGGACAGAGGCCAATAACGCCGCCTTTTTCTGCGACACATCATTTGCCATAACGTCATGGAATATCTTCGGGTCATCCAGCCAGATAAATCCGTTACTGTCTGCCTGCATCCCTTCCATCGGGGCTTTTAATCGCTGAAGTACATCAGCAACAGATTCATTGCTGTCTGGTACCAGTGCTGAGAGGTAGAACAGCCCCTTAACATTTGCTGCATTTCCCGCTTCGGTAATAACGGCTCCGCCCCAGGAGTGGCCGACAAGAAGGACGTCTCCCTGCTGGCGTTCCAGCACTCTGCGGGTTGCCGCAACGTCATCCCGCAGCGAGGTCAGGGGGTTTTGCACAGCGGTAACATGGTAACCAAGGGACTGAAGGCGTGTTATCACCTCACTCCAGCTTGAGCCATCCGTAAAAGCGCCATGAACCAGGACAATATTTTTAATGGGCAGTGCCTCCGCATGCAGTTTGATGGAAAAAAAAGCGATTAACCCGATGAATGCCAGGCGTTTTAAATTTCGTAACTGAAGGTACATATCCTCATCCGTTCTACAGTTTTTCAGCCTATCCGTGCGGCTCAGTGTAGGGCCGGATAAAGGGGGGTATGAAGTGTCTTAAATGACAGATATGATGCAAAATCTGACAACCTGTGGCGGATAAAAAATGCATATCGCACTTCTGGCTCTGCCTGGCAGCATGAAATCGGCTATTGCTGGGCTCTCTGACATGTTCTGGTTGGCTAACCAGGTCATCTCGCAAAGGCCTGGCCTTAATACCCACGCTGACGCTACGGCGCCCTGGTTCATGGTTAAAGTGATCACACCAGACGGAAAGCCGGTGGTTGACGCACAGGGGCGATTGATTGAAAGCGACGGCGCGTTTAGCCACGCTGAGAGATTTGATCTGATTATTGCCAGCGGTATGCGGCTTGATGCCGACAAATTCCCGGTGGATTTTGCGGCGGTAAAAGCGGGCGCAGCGTGGGTTAAACATCACTATCAGCAAGGAAGCATTGTCGCGGGCGTATGTGCGGGAGGGTTTGTGCTTGGCGAAGCAGGCGTGCTGAATGGCAGGATGTGCACAACAACATGGTGGCTTTTTCATACGTTGCGTGAACGCTACCCTGCAGCCAACCCCATATGGGGTAAGACGCTGGCGGAAGAGGGAAATGTTATTACCACCGGCGGTCCGTTATCCTGGGCGGATCTTGTCATTCATATTGTGCGAAAAAAACTGGGTAATGACGCGGCAAGAATGACAGCAGATATGGCCGTCGCTGACAGCCAGCCACTCTCACAGCATATTTACGCGCCCGGTGGATTTCTGAATTCGGAGCATCCATTACTTATCAAAGCCGAAAATATTGTTCGTTACCAAAACATCGCTATCTCCGTTGAGCAACTCGCCGCACAACTGAATATGTCTTCACGGACGTTGCACCGGAAAATGGGTGAATTGTCACAGGAAACGCCCAAAAGTTTTATCACCCGGGTGCGCATTGAAAACGCAGCCGTGTTGCTGGAAAAACCGGGCAAAACGTTAGCGCAGATTGCCGGCGAATGCGGTTACAGTGACGAAACGGCCTTTCGACGCGCCTTCATTAGCGTTATGGGCATGTCACCCGGCAGGTATAAGGAGTGGATTAAACAAAGAAGCGGCTTACAGCAGCCCTGATACAGGATCTTTCCAGCCGCAGGAAGAACGGGTTTACGGCAGAAAAGTGAAAATTTCTCGATGGCTGGATATCCCTTTTCATGCTGATGTAAAAGGAAAATGAGCGCGGGGAAGGGAAAATTTCTCAGGCGGGTAGACAGGAGCCAGAAAAACAAAGGGGTTACCTTTCGGTAACCCCTCGTTTAATCTGGCGGAAGCGCAGAGATTCGAACTCTGGAACCCTTTCGGGTCGCCGGTTTTCAAGACCGGTGCCTTCAACCGCTCGGCCACACTTCCGGAATGAGGCGCACTATAAACATCCCCGGGTCGTCTGTAAAGCCTGAGAATGTTTGTTTGCCTGAAAAACAATCAAAAACGTGTTATTTGTCTGAAATATCAGCGTTATGATCGTTTATTCAGCACGCCTGCTGGCAAAACTTAGTGTTTCTTGATGTACAAATCTTTTGTCAGATAGACACCAAGACTGTCTGGCGCAAAACCACCCACCCACGGTTTCACCAGATGCGTACGCACGTAATGGTAGACCGGAATGGCCGGAACATCCTGGGCGAGGAGATCTTCCGCTTGCTGGTAGTATTTCCCGCGTTCGGCAACGTCCTTCGCTTTCGCCGCATTTTGCATCGCTTCGTCATACGCCGGATTGCTGTACTTGCTGGTGTTTTCGCTGTCGCCGGTACGGAAGTTATTCAGGAAGGTCGCGGCATCATCATAGTCGGCAATCCATGCATAGCGTACCGCATCAAAATTGCCGGTATGCATGGTATCCAGCATGGTTTTCCACTCCTGATTTTGCAGCTTCGCTTCCACGCCGAGGTTTTTCTTCCACATCGAACTGGCGGCAATGGCAATGCGCTGATGCGTCTCCATGGTGTTGTAAAGCAGATTGAAGCTCAGCGGATGCGACGCGTTGAACCCGGCTTCGTTAAGCAGTTTTTTCGCTTCGGCTATGCGCTTTTCACGCGGCCATGACGCATAATCCGGCGACGCGATTTTCACGCCGCCGATTTGCGGCTGGCTGATAACCCATGCCGGACGCTGCCCCTGCCCCATCACTTTATCGGCGATGATGTCCTTATCCAGCGCCATATTCAGCGCGCGGCGTACGCGCGGATCGTTAAACGGCGCTTTGGTGGTATTAAACTCGTAATAATAGGTCGCCAGTTGCGGTGAGACATGTACCTGATCGCCCAGCGTTTGCTGTAGCTGCGCGAACTGATTCACCGGAATGGTGTAAGTAATATCGATTTCACCCGCCTTGTAGCGGTTAACATCCGCTGTTTCGGCATTAATGGGCAGATAGGTGACTTTATTAATGACCGTCTGTTTGTTGTTCCAGTAGCGCGCGTTGCGCTCGGCAACGATGCGTTCGTTGACCACCCAGTCGGTGACCTTATATGCGCCGCTGGTAACGATGTGTTCCGGTTTGGTCCACTTATCGCCAAAGCGATTAATCAGCACCGGATCGAGCGGCACCAGCGTCGGGTTCGCCAGCATCGCCAGGAACGCGGCCGTTGGCTGCGTCAGCGTGACTTCCAGCGTTGAATCATCCAGCGCTTTTACCCCCAGCGTATCAGGCGATTTCTTGCCTAATGCAATCTCCGCCGCATTCAGAATGTGCATGTTGCCAGGATAGCTGGCGTAAGGCGATGCGGTTTTCGGATCGACCAGACGCTGCCAGCTCCAGACCACATCTTTCGCGGTGATGGCGGTACCATCTGACCAGGTGATGCCCGGACGCAAATGGAATACCCAGACCGTGTTGTCCTTGTTCTCCCATTTTTCCGCGAGGCGCGGTTCGATGGAACCGTCGTTCCTGACTGCCACCAGCCCGTCGAAGATATCGCTAATAATATTAAATTCGACGTCGCTTTCTACTTTCTGCGGGTCCAGTGAAGAGGGCTCGCTGCCATTGTTGCGTACTAGTTCCTGTTTTTCTGCCAGCACAGTCCCTGCTGGCACGGTTGCGGCAAACGCGCCACTGCATGCGCTCAGAATGCCGACAGCCAGGAGGGAAAGTGCAATATGATTACGTGGTTGTGGTTTCATGTCCTTTTCGCCTTATTCATTTATAGTATGCCGACGCGTTTACACTCTTAGCGCCCAAAGATTTATATAGCAATAGATTTCAGTGACATATAAGACACCGATATGGTTCTGCTTCACATTAATCCCTTTATTCTGGCTGGAGCTCATTTCGTCGCAGGAAATATTGTGCTGGTACCCTTGCTTTATGAGTAAAGATGGGTAAAACAACTTTGTTACAAAGCCAGTCTTTTCTAGACTCGGCAGACAATTACATCTGTCATAAGAGAGTGACTCATGGATCGTATTATTACTTCATCGCGTGACCGCAGTTCCCTGCTCAGCACGCACAAAGTTTTACGCAATACCTATTTTCTGCTTAGCCTGACGCTGGCGTTTTCCGCTATCACCGCCACAGCCAGCACCGTGCTGATGCTGCCTTCGCCGGGGCTGATCCTGACGCTGGTGGGAATGTACGGTTTGATGTTCCTGACCTATAAACTGGCCAACAAACCGACCGGTATTCTGGCGGCGTTCGCATTCACCGGTTTCCTGGGTTATATCCTTGGGCCAATCCTGAATGCCTATCTGTCAGCCGGTATGGGTGATGTGATCGGGCTGGCGCTCGGCGGTGCTGCGCTGGTGTTTTTCTGCTGCTCGGCTTACGTGCTGACCACGCGCAAAGATATGTCCTTCCTCGGCGGTATGCTGATGGCGGGCGTAGTGGTTGTGCTGATCGGTATGGTGGCGAATATCTTCCTGCAGCTACCGGCACTGCACCTGGCAATTAGCGCCGTGTTTATCCTGATTTCCAGCGGCGCGATTCTGTTTGAAACCAGCAACATCATTCATGGCGGCGAAACGAACTATATTCGTGCAACCGTCAGCCTGTATGTCTCGCTGTACAATATTTTTGTCAGCCTGCTGAGCATTCTGGGCTTCGCCAGCAGAGACTAAACGGCACGTCTGTACAACAAGCCCCGCTTATGCGGGGCTTTGTTTTTTGCTACACTGCCGCCGTTGTTGGCTGACGTTGTGAAAAACTATGTTGATGTTTGAAGGCAAAGAAATTGAAACCGATAGCGAAGGCTATCTGAAAGATACCTCCCACTGGAGCGAAGCTCTGGCAGAGGTTATTGCGCAACAAGAAAGCATTACACTCTCCCCGGAACACTGGGAAGTGGTGCGCTTTGTGCGCGAATTCTATCTGGAATTTAATACCTCGCCGGCCATTCGCATGCTGGTAAAAGCGATGGCGAATAAATTTGGCGAAGAGAAAGGCAACAGCCGCTATCTGTACCGCCTGTTCCCGAAAGGCCCGGCAAAACAGGCGACGAAAATCGCCGGCCTGCCTAAACCGGTGAAATGTATTTAATAGCGGATGCCAAAGTTCGTCCATTCTCTGCCGGGTTGATGCGGTTCAGTCAGCACTCTGTCAACCCGGGCGCTGCGCGGCCCCCCCGCTTTCAGCCATGCCACCAGTTTGTCGACATTTTCCGCTTCTCCGCAAGCCACCACCTCGACACTGCCGTCGTCCAGATTACGTGCATACCCCGTTAGCCCCAGACGCTGAGCTTCATGCTGCGTGCTATAACGAAATCCGACGCCCTGCACCATTCCGTGTACCCAGGCAATTGTGCAAACTTGTGTCATCTTGTTCCCCTTTCTGTGCTGGCGCGTTGCATTTGCCCGGCGAACCCGTGACAATAGCGCCCATTTTCTTCAGTCTACAGAATAGCCGAATATGAGCGTACGTTTAGTGTTAGCCAAAGGGCGCGAGAAATCATTGCTGCGCCGTCACCCCTGGGTTTTCTCCGGTGCAGTCGCACGGATGGAGGGCAAAGCCAGCCTCGGTGAAACCGTTGATATCGTTGATCACCAGGGCAAATGGCTGGCGCGCGGAGCGCTGTCGCCTGCCTCGCAAATTCGCGCTCGCGTCTGGACGTTCGATAAAGATGAAAGTATTGATATCGCTTTCTTTACGCGTCGCCTGCAACAGGCTCAGCAGTGGCGTGACTGGCTGGCGCAGCGCGACGGGCTGGACAGCTATCGCCTGATTGCGGGGGAATCCGACGGGCTGCCCGGCGTGACTATCGACCGTTTTGGTAATTTCCTCGTATTGCAGTTGCTGAGCGCAGGCGCGGAATACCAGCGTCCGGCGCTTCTCTCCGCGCTACAAACCCTCTATCCGCAATGCTCTGTTTACGATCGCAGCGATGTCGCAGTGCGTAAAAAAGAGGGGCTGGAACTGACGCAGGGCCCTGTACTTGGTGAGTTGCCGCCTGCGTTGCTGCCCATCGAAGAGAACGGCATGAAGTTGTATGTCGATATTCAGGGCGGCCATAAAACCGGCTACTACCTTGATCAGCGCGACAGTCGCCTGGCGACCCGCCGCTATGTCGCGGATAAGCGCGTTCTGAACTGTTTCTCCTATACCGGCGGCTTTGCCGTTTCTGCGCTAATGGGCGGCTGCCGCCAGGTTGTCAGCGTGGATACTTCCCAGGAAGCGCTGGATGTGGCAAAGCAGAACGTCACGCTCAACAAGCTTGATCTGAGTAAAGCCGAGTTTGTCCGCGATGATGTGTTCAAGCTGCTGCGCAAATACCGCGATCGGGGCGAAACCTTCGATGTGATCGTGATGGATCCGCCGAAGTTCGTTGAAAACAAGAGCCAATTGATGGGCGCATGCCGGGGTTATAAAGATATCAACATGCTGGCGATTCAGTTGCTGAACCCTGGCGGCATACTGCTGACATTTTCCTGTTCCGGTTTGATGACCACCGATTTATTTCAGAAAATCATCGCCGATGCCGCAATAGATGCAGGCCGTGATGTACAATTTATAGAACAGTTCCGTCAGGCCGCCGATCATCCTGTGATCGCTCCCTACCCGGAAGGGCTGTATCTGAAAGGGTTTGCCTGTCGCGTCATGTAACTTGAATTTTGGAGCCGCACCCTCATATCTGAGGGAACAGAAGGTTCCCGGGAGGTGACAATGATAGCCAGCAAATTCGGTATCGGTCAGCAGGTTCGCCATTCGCTGCTGGGATATCTTGGCGTGGTGGTCGATATCGACCCTGAATATTCACTTGAGGAGCCGTCGGCGGATGAGCTGGCGGTAAACGACGAGTTACGCGCTCTGCCCTGGTATCATGTCGTTATGGAAGATGACGACGGCCAGGCGGTTCATACCTACCTCGCGGAGGCGCAACTCACCAGTGAAGTGATGGATGAGCACCCGGAACAACCCTCAATGGACGAACTGGCGCGCACCATCCGCAGACAACTTCAGGCGCCACGCCTGCGTAACTGAACATACCCCGCCGACTGCGGGGTATTTTTTTACTTCGTCAGGCCCAACCGGGGTATTTCAATCGCCGGGCAACGATCCATCACCACCCGTAATCCTGCCTCACGCGCCAGCACTGCCGCCTGCTCGTTAATCACCCCTAACTGCAACCACAGCGTTTTCGCACCAGCAGCAATGGCTTCCTGCGCCACACCCCAGGCCGCTTCCGAGTTGCGGAAGACATCCACCATATCGATTTTTTCCGGCACTTCCGCGAGCGTTGCATATCCCTGCTGCCCAAGCAGCGTTTTGCCGGCGACTTTTGGCGAAACGGGGATCACGTGATATCCCTGATCCAGCAGGTATTTCATAACGCGATAGCTCGGGCGGTCAGGCTTATCGCTTGCCCCCACCAGCGCAATAGTCTGGGTCGATTGTAAAATATCGGCGATCTCGGTTTCTTTCATGGTTTCCTCCGGGCGATTTCCCAAAGTGTACGTCAAACAGAGCCTCTCAACCATTTTCAGATTTTTTTATCTACTTCTCTTGCAGCATCAGGTGCTTCCAGTAATCTGTAGCGAAAATAACTGACGGGAACCGATGATGGAATCAACAACTCGCACCCTACCCGTGCGCAAACATATTGCACTGGTGGCACACGATCACTGCAAGCAATCGTTAATGAAGTGGGTAGAGCGGCACCAGCCAGTGCTGGCAAAACATGAACTTTATGCCACCGGCACGACCGGTAATTTGATTCAGCGTGCGACAGGTCTTGAAGTGAACGCCATGCTGAGCGGCCCCATGGGCGGCGACCAACAGGTAGGCGCGTTGATTTCAGAAGGGAAAATCGACGTATTGATTTTCTTCTGGGACCCGCTGAATGCCGTTCCGCACGATCCGGATGTCAAAGCGCTGCTGCGTCTGGCGACGGTCTGGAACATCCCGGTGGCGACTAACTTATCGACAGCGGACTTTATTATCGCCTCACCGCAATTCAACGACAGCGTCGACATTTTGATCCCGGATTATCAACGCTATCTGGCCGAACGGCTGAAGTAAGCACAGGCGGCAAAAGCCGCCTGTTGTCAGGGTTTTCTCGCCTGAGGAACATCCAGCGATTTGAGGATATCGACAAAACGCGACGGGTTTTCTTTATTAAACAGCAGCCAGACACGCTTACGCGCGCGCGTTAACGCCACGTACAGCAATCGCCGCTCTTCCGCGTCAGGAAACGTTTCTGTCTGAGGTAGCAGCGCCTGTTCCATAATCGACTCGCGCGCCGGAGCAGGAAAACCGTCCTGCCCCTCATCTAACCCCACCACGATCACATAATCTGCCTGCTGACCTTTACTGGCATGGATGGTCATAAAATCGAGCTGCAACTTCGGCCAGCGGGTTGCGGCCTTTGCGAGACTTTCCGGTTTACGGTGATGGTAACGCGCCAATACCAGGATGCGATCCTCGGGCGTCGCATAACCGCTGAGTTTATCCAGTAAGGCATCGAGTTGATCCTCAACCATCAGCGTTACCGCGTGTTTATCCCCAGCGGTCAGGCTGTTAAGCGGTTTCGCCAATTGCCACGGGTTTTGCTGAATAAAGCGATTTGCTACTTCACCGATGCGTGAATTGAAACGGTAAGTGGTATCGAGCGCACAAAGATCGCCCTCGCCAAAGTAGTCATGAAACGCGGTGGTCAGCGAAAGCTGCGCCCCGCTAAACCGGTAGATAGCCTGCCAGTCATCACCGACGGCAAACAACGTAGTCTGCGAGTTTTGTTTACGCAAAGCCGCCAGCAGCGCCGCTCGCTGTGGGGAAATATCCTGAAATTCATCCACCAGGATATGCTTCCATGGACTGATAAAACGCCCTTTCTCCAGCACATTGATGGCCTGATGAATCAGACCTGAGAAATCGACCGTATTTTCCGCCTTCAGCGCTGCTTTCCAGGCTTTTAATAGCGGAGCCATCAGCTTAATACGTTTACTGAACAGGTCACGTACCTCTTCTGGCGCATCGGCAATCATTTCAGCCTGCGCACCGCCATGCATTCGCATCAGGCCGATCCAGCGATCGAGGCGTGGTCCTATGCGGCGCTGAAGTTTGTCATTTTCCCAGAAATTGCCTTCCGGCACGTCCCAGGCCATCTCCTCTTCAAGCCATTGCCGCCAGCCTTTTGCCTGCGCCTTTTTCTCGTTGCACTGCTGACACCAGGTTTCCGTAAGCAGCGCCATGCGCGCGGCAGTGTCGTTCTCCAGTTCGCTCAGCGCAGGCACTTTTTTACTGCCCTGCCGGATGATATACAGCGCCAGCGCATGGAAAGTCCGCGCGGTAATCTCTTCGGTATGCAGCCGTTCGCGGATGCGCTCATCCATTTCCTGAGCCGCCTTGCGGCCAAAAGCTAATAGTAAAATCTGATCGGGAGCCGCCTCGCCGCGCGTAAGCAACCAGCCAGCGCGCGCCACCAATACGGAGGTTTTACCACTGCCGGCTCCGGCCAGCACCAGCAGCGACTGTTCTCCATTCACCACGGCTCGCGCCTGCGAAGGATTGAGCGGAGAACTTTCTATCTGCTCAAAAAAGGCGGCATATTGCGTGAGCATCGCCTCGGTATAGGCCTTATTATGCTGCGCCCTTCGTTCTTCAACATCGTTCAGCCATGCCTGGCACTGCTGCCAGAGCTCGCGGCAGTTCTCAAACTCCGTCAGTCGACTTACGGGCATCGGCAGCGCAGTAAACGCCTGCTGCAACTGCTGTTGTAGTCCGGTAAGCTGTTTGCGCGTCAACCATTTCGCCTGGTCGACACGCCCGGCAATAAGCTCAAGCTGCTCCGATAGCACGCCAGCCGCTACTTCGCTCATCTCCGCGCCCCATTTACTCCAGCGCTCATTAAGATGGTGATAAAAACGTTGAGTTTCGTTCCACTCCGTACCGTGAAGGCGCACCACTTTTTTATCGGCAAGCTGAAACTCCATCTCGCCCCAGACCAGCCCGCGTTTGCACTCAATTGCCAGCAACTGATTAAAAGGAATAAGGTATTCATGCCGGTCACCCGTGACTTTGATGCCCGCGTTCAGAATTATCGCGCGATCGTACGGGTGCTGGGCTAACCGTTTTCCCAGTGAAGTCGCTTTCAGTTCCATGACTTATCGTTCTCAGCCTGTGACAATAAAAGCCAGTTTACCTGCCAGAGAATTGGCGCTCCAGTCCAAAAAGTCGTTACAATTGCCGGGATACACCACTCACAGGGTTGTTCTGAGGTTTTATGCGTACTGTTCTGAATATTCTGAACTTTGTTCTTGGTGGTTTTGCCACCACACTGGGCTGGTTGCTGGCAACTGTGGTCAGTATCGTGCTGATTGTAACGCTGCCGCTGACGCGTTCCTGCTGGGAAATCACGAAGCTCTCGCTTGTTCCGTGGGGAAATGAAGCGATCCATATAGATGAACTGGAACCCGAGCGCCAGAATAGCCTGCTGAACGCGGGGGGAACGGCTCTGAATGTCATCTGGTTTGTGCTGTTTGGCTGGTGGTTGTGCGTCATGCATATTGCCGCCGGTATCGCGCAGTGCCTCACCATTATCGGCATCCCGGTAGGCGTGGCGAATTTTAAAATTGCGGCGATTGCGCTCTGGCCAGTGGGTCGTCGTGTGGTTTCCGTCGAAACCGCCCGCGCAGCCCGCGAAGCTAACGCTCGTCGTCGTTTTCAGTAACCGGACCGAATGCCGCTATGTTAAGCCCTCTGCTTCGTCGTTACACATGGAATAGCGCCTGGCTGTATAACGTCAGAATTTTTATTGCCCTCTGCGGAACAGCAGCGCTCCCCTGGCTGCTTGGCGAGGTCAAACTGACCATCCCCTTAACGCTGGGCGTCGTGGCTGCCGCATTGGCCGATCTGGACGATCGCCTGAGCGGACGGCTGAAGAACCTGATCATCACGTTGATCTCCTTTTTTATTGCTTCCGCCTCCGTCGAATTGCTGTTCCCGTGGCCGTGGCTGTTTGCTATCGGGCTTGTCAGCTCCACCTGCGGTTTTATCTTGTTAGGCGGGCTTGGGCAGCGCTACGCCACCATTGCTTTTGGCGCATTGCTGATTGCTGTTTACACCATGCTGGGGATTTCGCTTTTCGACCAGTGGTATCAGCAACCGCTGCTGTTGCTGGCAGGTGCAGTCTGGTTCAATTTCCTGACGCTGGTTGGGCACCTTGTTTTCCCCGTTCGCGCTTTGCAGGACAACCTTTCACGCAGTTACGGACAACTGGCACACTACCTTGAACTGAAATCCCGCCTGTTTGATCCGGATATTGAAGATGAAAGCCAGGCGCCACTTTACGATCTGGCATTGGCGAATGGTCAGCTCGTCGCTACGCTCAACCAGACCAAAGCAACATTGCTGACGCGCCTGCGTGGCGATCGTGGACAACGAAGCACGCGCCAGTCCCTGCATTACTATTTTGCCGCGCAGGATATCCATGAACGCGCAAGCTCATCGCATATTCAATACCAGACGCTGCGCGAACATTTCCGTTACAGCGATGTGATGTTCCGCTTTCAGCGTCTGCTATCAATGCAATCGCAGGCCTGCGACAGGCTGTCACATGCCATTCTGCTGCGAACGCCCTATCAACATGATTCACGCTTCGAACGTGCGTTTACTCATCTTGATGCCGCGTTAGATCGCATTCGCGCCAGCGGCGTAACGTCAGCCGATCATCTGAAAGCTCTGGGTTTTCTGCTTGATAACCTGCGCGCGATTGACGCGCAATTAGCTACGATCGAAACGGAACAGCCGCAGTCCCAGCTTCTGAATGAGACAGAAAACCAGTTAGCGGATGACAGCCTGAATAGCTTTAGCGATATCTGGTTGCGGCTGCGCAATAATCTGACGCCGGAGTCTGCGCTTTTCCGCCACGCTGTACGTATGTCGCTGGTACTGTGTGTTGGCTACGCATTTATTCAGATCACCGGTTTACAGCATGGTTACTGGATCCTGCTGACCAGTCTTTTCGTTTGCCAGCCCAACTATAACGCCACCCGCCATCGTCTGACCCTGCGCGTCATCGGCACGCTGGTAGGTGTGGCGATAGGTTTGCCGGTGCTCTATTTCGTTCCTTCCCATGAAGGGCAACTGGTGCTGATCGTGATTACCGGCGTACTGTTTTTTGCTTTTCGCACCGTGCAATACGCGCATGCTACGATGTTTATCACCCTGCTGGTGCTGCTCTGCTTTAATCTGCTCGGCGAGGGTTTTGAAGTAGCGATTCCCCGTATCATTGACACTCTTATAGGCTGCGTGATTGCCTGGGCGGCGGTAAGCTTTATCTGGCCTGACTGGCGTTTTCGCCACCTGCCACGCGTGACAGAGCAGGCTTTCGATGCCAACTGCCGTTACCTCGACGCTATTCTGGAACAATATCATCAGGGGCGCGACAACCGGCTGGCGTACCGTATTGCCCGACGCAATGCTTATAACCGTGATGCTGAGCTGGCGTCGGTCGTATCCAATATGTCTTCAGAACCCGGTGCATCGCCTGAACTCCGCGATGTGGCATTCCGTTTACTGTGCCTGAACCACACCTTTACCAGCTATATTTCTGCACTTGGTGCGCATCGCGAGCAGCTCACCCATCCCGATATTTTGCGTCTGCTTGATGACGCCGTCTGTTATGTAGACGACGCCCTGCATCACCTTCCTTCTGATCATGCGCGCGTACAGGAAACGCTAAGTTCCCTGTCGCAGCGCATTAAACATTTAGATCCGCGCCCGGATAGCAAAGAGCCGCTGGTCCTTCAACAGATAGGCCTGCTTATCGCGTTATTGCCGGAAGTTTGCCGTCTGAAAAGCCAACTGGTTCAGTGAGGATTGGCCGTTTTCTTCATCACAATAGTGAACCACTCCATCAGTTCCTGGCGCGTCTGCGCCGGGAGCGCCGCTTCGTGCAATCCAGTGATAGCGCCTTCCAGCGCCAGAAGAATTTTCACCCCCAGATGGCAATTCGCTTTCCGCAACCTGAGCCAACTGGCCTTTGCGCCAAGAAGACGCAACGTCTGTACATCCATAATTCCGACGTCACGAAGCTGCATTTCGAGCTGAAACGTCAGATTAGGGAGATCGCGAAGACGTTTTCGGGCGCTGCGCTGCACTTTTTCACGCCGTGCAGCATCGAGAGAATATGCCGAAAGTTCCAGCAGCATAGGGCGATCGTTCCATAATGCCTGGTCCACAAAGTAGTAATTTAACGAAACCTCCCGTCCACGTTTGTTGAATACTAAAAGTGGCGCATGGTGCGTTATTGCATATTGAGCGCTTTGTTCACAGGCCCGCAGATAAAGCTCTCCTTCGGCCACCATTGCAAAAACCGTGTCATCCACCGACAAGCTATAACCGCCAAAATGCGCACGGTGACGAATTTCGCCAAGCGATGTGAGACATTCACATGATTGATATATAAGACAATTTTTTAAAATCGACAAATATCGTCCAGGAGCGCCTATTTACTGGGTTGGAGCGATTTATCAAAAGTCACGATTTATGAACTTTGGCGAACTTTATCAAGGTAAAATGTCCCATTGGTGCCCCACGGCAATTCTTCGCTACACCTTACCACGCAAAGCTTGCGAGAAAATGCCTCTTCTTTTTTATTAAAACTTTGCCTCCTTAACCAGGATCACACACGTTTTGTTTGTTGACACTTCACACACAGCAGTTCAATAATTACTGTATATCCAACCAGTAATTCAAAGGTAATTATCATGCGTGTAGAGATCAGCATTGCCAGAGAGAAAGCCAAAGCCATGCCGAAGGGTTCCATTGATGCCCTGACTCAGGAAATGACGAAGCGCCTCAGCGCCAGATATGAAGGTGTTGAGGTGATAGTGAAGACAGCCAGCAACGATGATCTGTCGGTGCTGCGCTCGAAGGATAAGGAAGGCGATAAAGCGTATGTGCAGGAGGTATTGCAGGAGGCTTGGGAAAGTGCGGATGACTGGTTTACGCGATAATTAATGAATATACTCCCCTGCGGCTGGTAACCATTCAATACTCGCACTATCGGAAGATCACCAGCTACAGGCTCACCCATTAACTCTTGCATACGGTTAGCGGGTGAGCCGCCTGATTGTCAGAGACACTCCAGCATCAGTCTGGAAAAAATGTAGCTGTTACGCAGGGATGCCCTGTCAGTATTCCATCCTGCTCTGCCTGCGCCAGAGGTTTTGGTGCTGTGTCCGTGGCTCAAATCCACTACTACGGCACGCGCTGTGATACGCATTGCTCTTGTCACGAATTTCTTCTGAGAAGACTTTTTCCCACCACTGCTGCGGGCTTTTTTTGCATTTAGTGCGTACCATGTGGAAAATTTAAGAGTATCCAATATATTGTTTACGCATAATAAAAAATGCGTATTCATTGATCAGCCCGCACACGCCCCTACCCTAAACAAGTTGTGCGGGCTTTTTTTATTTCAGTGTTAACGGAAAGTTAAAACCACTGACAAATTACAGCGAAAGAGACTAATATTTAAACATCCCCGTAGCTTGCTGAAGATGAGCGCGGAACATCACAGCCCCTGTACGCCCGAACACAGAAGACACGCCGGAAACCGTGGCGGACTGTCCCAGCACCCAGTTTGCCGCCACTGCCGGATTAGCGCCGCCATTGAGGTAAAACAGCGTGTCGATGTCCGCCTGAGCGCAGATAGTGAGGTTTGCCGACGACGCCAGCGCCAGACGTGCGGTCTGGTCAGCAGCAACAACATGACGTGATGCGATGGCGGAAAGCTGCGCCGCAGGGATTTTTCCGGAGGCGTCCAGTTGCAGCCAGCCGTTGGCGGTGTTCGCGAGTGACACCTGAACATAGCGCACATCACCGCGCGTCTCGTTGAAATACTGCGGATGCGGGTCAGTATCGTTAACATGGGGTGTCAGGGGTCGGAGGTTCAAATCCTCTCGTGCCGACCAAAATTCCCCAACTAAACCAGCCTCTTACGGCTGGTTTTTTTATTCCTGCGATTTGCTCAAGGTAAAACAAAGGTAAAATGAAGGTAAAACCCCTGACGTTTTACATCACCGGGCAGTCATCAAACTCCAGCGTTCGCATGTCGTTTACCGCGTGCGTGACCACACCAAAAATCCCGTCGTTCTCATCGGCAGTTTCCGGATCTGACCCTGACCCCATTGTTATAAAGAAAGCCAGCACTGCCTTTATCAGCCATTGTGCTCTTGAATATCGCGGATGGGTATGGATAGCGCTTGCCTCCGGTAAGGCCGGATGGGCCCCACAACAAATATTTACTCCCCTCAGTGCAAATGAAGTCGTCTGCCTCGAAGACTATACAGCGCATGAATTATCAGTCAGGTCCGGCGAGAGAATTACTGTCATGAAGTCCCTTAATGGCTGTGAGTTCAACCGATGGATGCAACACATTGGTTAAAACGCTCTGCGGGCGATTCATAGTCTAGTGTTTTTCTCGGTCTTTCGTTGAGCTGTCTGGCAACACTGTTAAGCCTTTGCTGACTGTGAACCGATAAGTCAGTTCCTTTTGGAAAATACTGCCTGAGCAATCTGTTCGTATTTTCATTGGAGCCACGTTGCCAGGGGGATTGAGGATCGCAGAAGTAAACCTGAATATCTGTGGCTACGGTAAACCGGGTATGGCTGGTCATTTCAGCACCCCGGTCCCATGTTAATGTTTTATAAAGCTCAGCAGGTAATTCCCGGGCTTGTCTGATGAGTGCAGATATAACCGTTATGGTCTTGTTGTCCCTGACTTTGGCCAGCATAACAAAACGGGAATGACGTTCTACGAGGGTGACGATATAGGAGTTTTTAGAGCCCTGGATCAGGTCACCTTCCCAGTGACCTGGTATGGCTCTGTCAGCTGCTTCAGGTGGCCTTTCGCTGATAGAGATCGTATCCGGGATTGACCCTAATCCTTTCCCTTTAAGCGATGGTGTTCTGGATCTACGCACGACTCTTCCGCTTCTGAGGCATTGCTGCAGTTCTTTTTTTAACGCCCCCCGGGTTTGTATAAAAAGCGTTTTATATATCGTTTCGTGTGACACATGCATTTCCTGACTATCCGGATAACAGCGTTTCAGCCAACCGGCGATCTGTTCCGGCGACCAGTCCTGATGCATCTTCTCTGCGATGATTTTACACAACGTGGGGCTTTCGATTAGCTTGCAGGGTTTTGGTCTCAGAGCATTTTCCCACGCAGCAGTATCGGCTTTTGCTGCACGATATTGTTTTGCACCGCCGTGCCTCCTGATCTCGCGGCTAATCGTTGAAGGAGCTCTTGATAATTTAACAGCGATGTCCCTGATGCTGCGTTTTGCTACCAATCCTCTGGATATCTCCTCTCTTTCATCAAGCGAAAGCGCTAACCGGTGCCGCTTTCGGACAGGGGGACGGTATCCACCAGTCTGGTGGATAGTAGGCATAATAGAAGAATGATATCTGTCGAACATTCTGGCGATATCATGCAGGGAATCACCTTGCTTATATCTGTCCTGGATAATCGCTTTCTGTTCTGGCGTGTAGTAAATGCGCGTTCTTCGTTTCATGGCAACGTCCCCCTTCGATTAAGGATAGCATTGCATCGACCCGTTGAACTCACAGCTGGTACTGGGCGCTCAATGACTCAGGTGAATCTGGCTGGGTGCCAGAAGAATGTGTAAGTATGCTGGGTATCTAATTTTAATCCGGTACGCTCTTATGGACGAAAGATCCCTCTGGATAGTTACCCACATGGACGAATATGATGAAGAAACAGGCCAACAGTTTGGCTGCATCCAGAGCGTTATTGCGCATTTTTTGTCCGCAGTGCAGTTTGTCTTGGTTTTTGAATACGAAATGGCACAAAGAGACTGTAAACTACGCAAAAAAGTTGTGAGCTAAGTTTGAGGTGATAGACATGATAAAACAATTTCTTGGCATAAGTGATGAAAAGCGAATAGCAAAAGCGCTAGTCAAAGTTTACTTTGAGAACTCAGATTTTGAGGCTGAGGCGCTGGAGGACGGGAGATACATGGGAGATTGGCTCGGGCTTGGCAACAAACTGATGGTATCAGAAATTAAGTCATTCAAGTCTAAAACTGGAAACTTCACTTTCTGCTTCCTTTCTACTGATACCGATAATAACCTTGTGAAAAATCAGTCCAGACTAAATATTAAAAAAACTGAATCTGGTTATATTTTCTCCGTAGCGGATCTCAAGCAGGATGTGAAAGGGGAAAGTGATATTGATTCGCTTAAAAAAGTGATTGCTTTAGCGAAAAAATTCTCAGAAACATTTTAAGCGGCCGTCCATGTCTGCTTTTTTAATTGAAATATGACTCAGAATACCCAGTTACCCATGCACTATAACACACCAGTGTAGTTGGTTGATGGTTTAGCCATCAATGCAGGGTATCCCTGAATATTTGTTAAACCTGATTTTCGCATCCCCACCATTAGTTATCAGTGATTCCCCCATCAACCTGGCGAACTGGCAGCGGCCGTCATACATCGCCAGCACCAGATCGCCATTTGCTGGCCGTAGCGACCGGTCTATAACCGCGTAGCCAGTGTTTGTCTCGATCACCTGACAGTGCGCGTCAATGTTGCATAAAATTTCAGGCGTCAGTGTGCGTTCAATGTAATCTGACGCTGGAGAAGGAAATCCCATCAGTGAACCCTCCCCATAATTCGGAGCATCCACAGGGCTTCTCGCTGAAGTCCGGTGTCTTGTCGATGAAGTCCGACTGATAGCGCTTGATCCATTCATTTGCGCTGCCTGGCTGAAGTGCCCGTTGAGCCTGTTCAGTTCACGAATGAAGTCATCTGTACGCAGGTACTGATAGCCTTTTGGGTTCTTCTGTATAGCCAGCGCGAATGCAAAGCGGATGTCTGTTTTTCACGGTAAAGGCTGTGTCGTATTTGCCGCTGTCTGCCGACGTTGAACAATCTGCGGTCACAGGCTCACCCATTGGCGACCTAATACCATTGGTGGGTGGGCCACCCCTGACGAATTTACAGTATGTACTTTAATGCGCCTTTCCTCATAAACTCAAGAGACTATTTTTCGACGGAAGAGCAATGAAAAAACCACTTAATTACATAATATGCGCTTTACTGGCCGTGCTTGTAGGTGCGTATTTGACGTACTTTTTATTGCAGGCGCTTGCCTCAAACACGCCCTGATATCAACATTCACTATCAGCCTCCTTGCGGTTACAAGGGGAACATTTGGCAAATGGCTTTCTCAGGTATCAAATGAAGCATATTATTCTACCAACGCTGTTCGCGCTTGCTGTTTTCGCGGGTATATTCATGTTGCTCAACAACGCAGCATTGCCCTGGTGAAAAACTACAGTTCTCATATTGGAATCTGGTGCCATGTGATGAGGATTCTGTAGAGGCGAGAATCAGTGACTCGTGTGACTAGTTTATAGTTATCGTGCTCACATTCATTGCCGTGAAATGACACTTGTTTTTAGTGAGTAGTCTCCCGTTCTTCTGACAGACTTTTTCTCCTCATGGGCACGTCAATCTATTGATTGCCTTGATAATTCTACCTTCAATAATTTCATATGTGATAGAATATACTGGTGATGACATTTGTCGCAAATTTAATATCCCGTTGAGATAGTTGCATTTGCTTGCTCCACTGAGCAATTTTTTGGCTTGAAAAAATGCAAATGCTGAATATCTTTATTCTCAGAATAAAAATCATATTCGATGGCTATCCCCCGCATCCACGGCACCATGCTAAGCGGGATTTTTCATTTTCAGCTTACATCACCGGGCAGTCATTAAACGTCGCATCGTTGATGTTGCTGTCGAAGATATAGTGCAAAACTGATAAAAACCAGAGCTTGATCAGATCGTTAAGTTTTGATATATGTTGTAATAATACATATCACAATAAAAACTATTTATCGTTGATAAAGGGATTAAAATGAAAACTATCGCAATATACCGTAACCAGTTATTTAAATTATCAGAGACCTTCATAGCTAATCAGGCATTATCGATAAAGAATTTTGAGGTTGAGTTTATAGGCAGAGAGGCAATAAACACCCCACCGCCATCAGCATACACTGTTTTTACATCCGTCACCAAAAAAGGGGGGTACTCAACAACGCTCGCTAAAGCATATCAGGCAATAACAATGTGTCAGAGTAAACTGGTTTCCGCCACTAAACACCACCGACCTGACCTTGTTCATGCGCACTTTGCCGTCGATGCATTATATGCTCTGATGTATACAAAAAAAATAAACGTCCCTCTTGTAAGCACTTTACACGGGTTTGATGTAACAACGTCCAGAAAAAACCTTTTAATGTCAACATCGCCTGCGTGGATAAATTATGCGCTCTTCTCCAAGAGATTAAAAAGGGACGGAAATTGCTTTTTATGTGTTTCGGAATTCATTAGAAGCAAAGCTATAGAGGCGGGATTTGATGAAAAAAAACTGATTACTCACAGAATAGGCATTGATATTAACAAATACAAAACTGATGCAGACACACGTAAAGAAAGGGTAATTATCCATGTCGGTAGACTGGTAGAAAAAAAAGGAACAGAAATATTAATAGACGCCATAAACAGAATTAAAGATAAGTTACAAGGATTTCAACTCCACATTATAGGAGATGGTCCACAGCGGAAAAAGCTATCTGCTAAAATACATAATTTAGAGCTTGGTGAACATATAAAAATGCTCGGAGAACTACCTCACGCTGACGTAATGCATAAAATAAAAAACTCGGCCTTTGCTGTTGTCCCGAGTATTGAAGCAAGGAGCGGAGATAGTGAGGGACTCCCGACTGTAATTATGGAAGCGGCAGCGTTATCCCTCCCAGTTATTGGAACTTACCATGCAGGTATACCGGAAGCAATAATAGATGATGTCACCGGTTATTTAATAAAACCAAGAGATCCGGACGCCTTGGCTGAAAGAATCCTTGCTCTTATTGAGTCAGATGACCTCATCGCAGATTTAGGAGCATCCGGAAGACTGCTTATGGAAAGGGAGTTTAATCTGTTTTCTCAGACCGAAAAACTTGAAAAAATATATTCATCATTTATTTAACACAAAATCACCTTATAATATAGCACTGCGAGAAAGCACTTTGATTTTAACAAAATTTCATACTGGCTAAACCATGATGATTTGCGTTGTTATGCAACATCAATCGCCAGACAATTTAACGATTAAAGTTGAATATCAAACTATCACCAGTCTTGCCATATCACTTTGCTGTATCCGTGGTGATGTGACATCTTTCTTAAATGGGTAGATTTGGCCAGTTAATATCCGGTGCGGTGGATGTGTCTAAACAGTTCACTGCGTCGATGTAATCCAGCACATTATTCAGTTTCGTAGTCTCTGCATCTGTCAGCGTCCTGCCAGCCTGCAATTTTAGCTGGATGACGCTGACAGACTGCATTGCTGCGTCAACGAGTTGTTGAGTGTGGAGTTCTGCGTCGGATACCTCTGCCGCATGTTGTGCCGCGGTATCGGTAACCCAGGCGCTGCCATTCCAGCTATCATACCCCGAGGCAGGCGCGACACTGGTAAAGCCGTCTTTAATTGCTCCAATATAATCAATGGTCGAAGACATACGGTCTGTCGTCGAATATACCGTTTCGCCGCGGTGGTCTTCCTGCTGAGACCAGGTCTGTCCCGTAAATACCATTACATAACCGTCATCTGCGATGCCAGGTTCAATTTCAGTGGAATATGCAGGGAGGCCAATGCCGACAGCCAGATACTCATCGCTTGAGCCAGTATATTCTCCGGTTTGTGCGACGAAATTATAAACGGTGATATTCCCTGCCACGGTAGCAATTTTGTTTTTGTCCAGTACGGCTGAAGCCATTATGCAGCCCTCACGATGTAGTTAAATGCAATGTTTACGGGGCGGTTTTCCGATGCTGTAGGCACAGAACCGGAAGCGTTAAATGCGAGTGAAAGTATTGAGCGATCTGAACCCGTTGTTGTGCTTGTTAAGTAATACGAACCGGGGCCAGAGACGGTGGAGGCTGATAAAGCCCCGGTTTTTGTTCCAGGCATCAGCCCCCCGCCGTAGATGTCACTTATCTGGCCTGTGATGTTGCGAATGGCGTCACTCTGAGCTGACAGAAGACTGCGCCCACTGTCCAGCCCGCGCCCGTCATCCCAGCCACGAATAAACTGACCGCGCAGGTCAGGCAGCACAAGACCGGGGTAAGCCAGTGCCAGCTTCGGATATTGTGCGGCGGTAAATGTCGCGCCGTTGCACTTAAGCCAGCCTGTTGGCGGTGTGGATGTGGACCAAGGAATGGGTGTGCCTACTGGCAGCGCTGAGCCATCTCCCAACTCAAGGTTTGAAAGAGCAGTTGCTATAGCGGCAGCACCATCCGCTTTAATATCGGAAAATGGGTTGGAACGGGAAAGGAAAAGCTTTTTCAGGGCGGTCAGCACCTGCGTTGTGTCGTTAATATTAAGGGTTATTGCTGCTGACTCAACAATGTATGCCAGTTCCTCCTGTATGGCGTTAAATGCAGTCGCCCTGAGGCGCGTCGCAGCGATACCGCCCGCGACACTGCCGTCAGTATATTTACCGTCAGAGGTTGCGGTTACCTCTACCTGCCCGATTCGGAGCATAGATAATCCTCACTTTATTAAGCGATAAGGAATGGAATAAGAATTTTGTTATTTTACGAATAACTGAAAATAATATTCAGATGCGATGGGGCTATTTTGCTGATGGAACACTCAAGCTGTTTATTACCCCAGGAGGCAAGCGGATCACCACAATAGGCACCACCCGCGACGGTATAGTTGATTGTCGTTTCCGGTGCATTAATCCGCCAGGTAAACGGCCACTCGTCACCATTCAGGGCATCACCACAGACTGACATTCCAGCCATCGCCGGGCGGAACTGCGTGATGGTGATCGTGTAGCCCAGTGCCGCGGCGACCTGTATGTAATAAGCGCGGTTCAGGCCGCCGGTGCTGATAAGCTTTGATACCACGGCCCGCTGCCTGTCGCTGATACCACCGATTTCACTGATGGCACAGTCATCGGGCAGGCCCAGCGAGCTCTCCCACTCCGATAACATGATCGTTGCCGTTGGCGGAAATGCCCCCGACAGCAGGCGCTGTGCATCGGTATCTGAATACTGAAACGACCGAGCCAGCGCGCGCAGGACCGCAGCCTGTACCGATGAAGATTCGCGTGGCCACGCCCGACCGGGAGGCATCAGCGCCTGGAGTGCCGCAGTGTAATTATCAACAGAAAACGGACTCATACAAAACTCACCGTCCCCAGAACGGGGATCTCGCCAGTGTTAAATGTGATATTTGCCGCCGGCGAATTGAGGATATACCCCGTCGTTCCGCTGATACTGCTGATCGCCAGATTGATATCAGACAGGTACACAATCCCTGTTCCGTCCGGCTGAGCAGCATCAAAAAACAAATCTGTCAGCGCTGTTTTGATGGCTGCGACGGTGGTACTGTCTGCATCGTTCAATCCTGCGATGACCAGATTGATGGTCTTCTGGATCGGCGAACAGACGAAAACGATCGCCGTGTCGGTCTGGCGGGGGTAGATGTAATCGGCGACGGCAAGCTGATCCCCGGTGGCTTTTACTGCCCCCCAGTCCTCAAGCTGTGAGACACCATCTGTACCCACAGGAAAACCACCGTTGCTGTTGTTGTCGCACATGATGTACACGCCAACAGTACCCGCACCGTTAAGGCGGCGCTTTACCCAGGCGCGCGTGACGCCGGAAACCGCCAGCGCCCAGGATTTATAATCCGCATCGCTGCCACCCTGCGGGGGGTTCTGAAATGCCAGCAACCCTCTGCTGCGAAAATCCTCTTCGTCTTCGATATCTGCGCCGCCGGTCGCGGCCACCAGCAGGGTTACCTGGTTTTCGATTCCCGGCGCGTTTGAATCGAGGGTGAGAATGGTTCCGGCGTCGGCATTTCCACTGGCCCCACCACCCGTCACATCATCGCTGATGTCCGGGAGCACCGCCGTTACTGATGTTGTTCCATAGCCTGTTGCGGCAATGACAAGTTCCGTATCCGTGGTGTACTGATAGCCGTCCGATCGGTTGAGAACAG